>Ga0208900_1000162_pt1 | contig 40716 bp, 28 predicted proteins | sample AntAceMetag02UKK_FD_184763 | JGI IMG/M metagenome (GOLD analysis project Ga0208900, IMG submission 184763) | Saline lake microbial communities from Ace Lake, Antarctica - Antarctic Ace Lake Metagenome 02UKK (SPAdes) (version 2) | ecosystem: Environmental > Aquatic > Non-marine Saline and... | reverse complement strand
AGCTATAACGACCTGAAGCTGACACGAAACGGAAAAATAATACAGGTAAAGATTAGAGGGATACCTACTTAATAATATTAACAATTCTTTCCATGTCTATTTTTTGTAAAACGATAGAAGGAGCCTGACTTAATAGAACTTTATTCGCTATCTCAATTGTTTTCTACGTTACCGCTTTATTACTCTATAGTTTCTGGAATAATTCTTATCAGAAAGAAAAAATTTTAGATCAGATTGATATAAAACTGTATAACAATGCAATCTCTCTTAAATACATATTGCCGGATGACTTTCATGATAGAGCTATAGACGCGCAGTCTATCCCAATCAATGAGGATAAATATATTGCCCGTAAACTGACAAGCTTAGTTAAAGAGGCTGGTTTTAAATATACTTATACGATTATTAAAAAAGATGATAAACTGTTTTTTATTGCCTCTGATCTCATCGCAGACCCTGAAAATGAAAGAGGTACATTTTATTATCAAGAGTATGAGGAAGCTGATAAAAGTTTCATTAATGCCTTTGAGAAAGAAACACCGACTTATAAGACTGTAACTGATCAGTGGGGAACCGTTCGAACTGTAATGGTTCCAGAAAAGTCGCCAGGGGGAACTAAATATATTGCTTGCGTGAATTATGACATTAGTTATGTAAAAGGGCTACTCCAAAAGAATTCATTCCATTCGATTGCAACGGCTCTTTTCTTTTTATTATTGGCAATGCCTATAATAAAAGTCTATACAAATTCATATGGAGAATTGATAAAAAATCTAAAGGAAAGCGAATCTTATCACAAAACATTGTTTGAAAATAACACATCGAGTATTTTGCTTATAGATCCCGAATCTACAGATATATTAGATGCGAACCCTTCGGCATGTTCCTTTTATGGGTATTCGAGAGAAAATATCACTCAAATGAATATTTTAGACATTAATACCCTATCTAAGGAAGAGTTACAGAATGAATTTGTAAAGTTAAAAACTGAGCAAAAGACTTATTTTAATTTTCGCCACCGTCTTGCAGACAACTCTATTAAGGAAGTGGAAGTGTACAGCGGCCCTATAAAAACTGGGGGAAAACGTGTTCTTTGCTCCACCATACATGATATTTCAGAAAGAAGAGCTTCAGAAAGGGAGAGAGAAAAGCTAATCCAGGAGTTAAAAACTGCACTCAATGAGATAAAAACCTTGAAAGGTATCGTTCCCATTTGTTCACAATGTAAGAAAATCAGAGATGACAATGGCTACTGGAATCGGCTTGAGGCATATATTGAAAAGCACTCTGATGCTTCTTTTAGTCATAGTATGTGCCCTGACTGCTCTGATAAATTCTATGGGGAAGAAGACTGGTATATTGAGATGAAGAAAAACAAGGAAAAAAATGATTTTGCTTCTCAGCAGGGGGACTTCAGCTGCTGAAAGCGAGTCCATTGTCTGTGAAAGCGAGGATTGACAGGTCTATTTCATACTAAGCCTTTAACGTGAAGTCATCCATCATCGGAATCAAAACCTGCCGACCACAACATGTGTGTATCCAATACCTTTCGAATGGTCTGTGCGGTTTTCAGCATGTCGATTGGTTTCATGACATAGGCTGCCAATCCCAATTCTTTTGCCCTTTCTTCATCGACAAGGGCACTGTGACCGGTGCATACGATGATGGGAATATCAGGGCGAATTTCCATTAATTTTTTAGATAATTTAACACCCGTCATCTGTGGCATGGTCATGTCTGTTATGACAAGATCGAAATGATCAGGTTTTAAGCGGAATAGTTTCAAGGCATCTTCCGGTGTTGTGGCGGTTTCAACTTTGTATCCCAGGCGCTCAAACATCCTTTTCACCATCTTTGTAATGGATATTTCATCATCCACAAATAATATGCTTTCATGGCCAGTGGGAAGTTCTTCTAATTTTTGGGTTTCAACCATTGGTTTTTCTGTAGCCAATGGAAAAAGTATGCTGAATCTGATGCCTTTGCCAGGGTTATCAACGGTAATGGTGCCGTTATGATTTTTAACAATTCCGTGAACTACAGCAAGGCCCATACCTGACCCTTTTCCAACTTCTTTGGTGGTAAAGTAGGGGTCAAAAATTCTGTCGATGATTTCAGGATCTATTCCCGGCCCGGTATCGCTGATCATTATTTTGATATGCTCACCAGGGTTCAATTCCGGGACATCCTCTAAAGCCAGCTCCGTGTTGCCAAGAACAATACCCATGATATTATTAAAATCATGGGCAATCCCCCCCGTGAGGGTGCCGATGGACTCCATTTTCTGGCCTTGCTTTAATTGTGCCTCAAGTTTTTTCTTTTCAGTGATATCTCTCACTATGCCTTGAACGAAACCATTTTTGTAATCAATGATGCTTGAACTGATACTCACGTCGATTAATAAACCATTTTTTCTTATAAATTTGGTTTCAAACCTCGCGCTACCGCTTTTTTGAGTCTGCTGGAATGCATGTCTTGAAATCTCTATTTCAGAATCGGGATGAAGCCTTTTTAATGATATTCCGTTTAACTCTGCATGGTTATAATTAAGTATTTCCTGAATTTTTATATTTGTATCAAAAATAGTTCCATTTAAATCATGTAAAATGATTCCATCATTCGAATTCTCAAATAGAGACCGATATTTTTTTTCATTCTCTCTTAATGCCAGCTCGGCCTTCTTGCGCTTGGAAATGTCAACTATTGAGCCTTCAATGTACCCCTGTTCAGGAAATATTGTAGCTGAAAAAATTATCCAGATAGCAACTGTATCTCTTCGTATGATTTCCGTTTCATAATCAAGGATAAATCCATTCTCCTGCAGGGCCTCCATCAGTTTTTCTCTTTTGCTGGCATCAACCCAGGCATCGGCAGCATTAAACTCTGTCATGCAATCATCAACAGTTGGATATCCGGCCATGTTCGCATATCGTTCATTTATCTCTAAAAGTTTTCCGTCGGAAATCCTGTTCCTGAATAAGGCAACTTGGGCATTGTTAAATAAGGCTTTATATTTTTTTTCACTATTTTTTAGTGCGGTTTCAATTTCTTTGCGGAGAACAACCTCTCTTTTAAGCCGTTTGTTCCAGATCAAAATAATCCCAATTATAACAAAAGCGATTCCGGTGACACTCAAAACCCATTTTAAGACATAGACTTTATTGATACCGTATTCATATCGGATGGAGAGCCATTTATTCCGAATAATTGCATGTTCCTCTGGTGTCATTGACGCAAGTGTCTTATTGATAATGTTGACTAATCAATTACTGTACAGTCAAGTATAACCGCCTCAGCCCCTTTGTTTTCCAGGGTTTCTATAATGCCCAAATATTCAACCTTTGATTTAAGCTCAACCTTTTCCAGGCAAAGCTCTTGAAATATTATGTTGTGTACAATTTGTCTTTTATCATCATATGGATGAGGCTCATGTTCCATTAAAAGATGACCCCATTCATGAAAATTTTATTTTGAAGAAAAATTGTTGACAAGCTTACAACTCATATGTAGATTGTTGACAATCTTACAAAGTGTTAATGCTGGCATACAGTCTTCTTCATGATGTGTTAATTTGAATTAATAGGTTATTAATTTGCGTTACCCAGATCAGTGCAAAAAATTATTTTATAATGGGTTGATATCTAACGGGTTATTTGTTTATGCTTCAGCACATATAAAATATGTAAAAGGGGGTTGATTCTAACGTCGGCCACTGGATATGCACCAAGTAACCTACAAATAAATATAGTCATAAATTTTAATAGTTTAACGATTGATATCTGATGAGTGCCATCAAAAATGGCCGAGCTTAGAACCAAGCCCTGTAAAAGGTTGCAATAGCTTTATTAAAAAGGGAAAAACAAAGTGAGATCCAATCAAATTACCGATATTAGAGCCATTGAAATAATCGACAATCGTGGGAATCCAACGATCAGAACCTACGCAACTATTGATCACGATTACATCGGGATCGCTGATGTGCCGAGCGGCTCATCCACTGGTTCGTTTGAAGCAAAAGAGCTGCGAGATGGTGAAAAACGATATAATGGAATGGGGGTTCGCACTGCCATTAAAAATATTGAAACCACAATTAAATCTACATTGCTTGGTGTTGAAGGGACCAATCAGAGACATATTGATTATATGTTAAACGAGCTGGATGGAACGGAGAATAAATCGAAACTCGGAGCCAATGCCATCCTGGGTGTCTCTCTGGCGGTTGCCAAGGCAGCTGCTCAATCTTCTCATCTTCCTCTATATCGATATCTGAATGCCGGTGCCCATGTGCTGCCGGTTCCCCAGGCATGTCTCATGAATGGGGGGCTGCATGCGGGGAATGACCTGGATATTCAGGAATATTGCGTGATGCCGGTGGGTGCCGCCAGTTTTACCCATGCGGTTCAGATGTTGAGTGAAATATTCAGAGAGCTACGAGAAATTTTACTGCACTCCATGGGCAAAAATGCCACTAACAGCAGTGAAGATGGTGGTTTTGCTCCGCCCCTGGACTGCTCCTTCAAGGCAATGGAAATTCTTCAGCAGGCAGTTAAAAATGCTGGCTACTGGAACGAAGTGGAGTTTGGGTTGGATCTTGCAGCCAGTGGTTTCTTCTCTGCTGAGAAAAAAACATATCAATTCGAAGGGAAAGAGCGCACCACCAGAGAAATGATTGATACTGTTAAAGCGTTGGTCAGGGAGTTCCCGGGTATTGTATCCATCGAAGATCCGCTGGATGAGCAAGATTATGAGGGATGGATCACCTTTACTGAGGAATTATCGGATAAGATGATTGTTGGCGATGATATTTTTGCCACAAATATAGGTCGAATCAAAATGGGGATTGAGAGGCAAATTGCCAACTCAATTCTCTGCAAAGTGAACCAGATCGGCACGGTTACCGAGGCTTGTGATGCTGCCCTGATGGCCAGAAGCAATCGATATCCGGTGGTGATGTCGGTTCGTTCCGGTGAGACCGAAGACAGTGTGCTGTCAGATATTAGTGTGGCTCTCAATTCCGGTCTGTTTAAAACCGGAGGGATTCGTGGCAGTGATCGGGGAACCAATTATAACCGATTTATGGAAATCGAACACGAGTTAGGGCCTTTGGCGGTTTATGCTGGTCGTAATTATAAGGGTACTTTGGTTTAAATGTAGAAAGGAGTGCCCAAGTTGAAGTCTGCTTAAGTCGAAGCAGTCTTAAGTGTTTGACCCAAATTAACTATGACACTTATAGTGCTTTTAATAAGGATGAATTGCAATGGATGCTGTAGAGCACCAGATAATTAAAAATAGAGATGCGCTGGTTTCCCATGGATTGGTTGAAGGCAGGAAATCTTGTTTGAATATTCTTGAATATGCTTTAAATGCCGTAGACCCCTACCATGCAACGCACAAAGCCGTTCAACTGGCAGGGGAAACACTAAGGGTGGATGGATGTGAATATGATCTCACCGCAATGGATAAAATTTATGTGATTGGTGCCGGCAAAGCGACATTCAGACAGGCATTGGCAATGGATGAAATCCTTGGAAGTCGGATTACAGAGGGGCTGGTTGTGTTGAAGTACGGCCAGGGAACCCCCCTGAATCATATAAGAATATTGGAATCGGCCCATCCTGTTCCGGATCTTCACAGTTTTACCGCCGGCCGGGAAGTGATTAAAATAGCCCAAAAAGCCAAAGAAAACGATCTGGTCATTTGTTTGATGTCCGGGGGCGTTTCATCCAATTGTTGTTGTCCTGTGGATGAGATAACCCAAAGCGATAAAATTGAAATGAATCGTTTACTGGTTCATTGTGGCGCACAGGTTACAGAGATCATGAGTGTACGGCGGCATCTATCAAAAATTAAAGGGGGGCGACTGGGGTTTATCATTCAGCCAGCAACCTGCATCACCCTGACCGTTTCCGATGCCATTGGTGATCCGCTGGAATGGAATGCGGACTGGACCCATCCGGATTCATCAACATTCCAGGATGCCGTGAATATCCTTCATCGATATGGTCTCTGGGATCAAAGCCCTGTTAATGTGCGTGAGTATTTTTCCGAGTTTTTTCCCGAAAAAGAGACCCCAAATTCCATGGAAAATGGAAAAAATCAATATTGTATGACGGTTAAGACCGAAGACTTATGGAAAGCGGCGGTGGAAAAATCGGAAGCGCTTGGATTTGCCTCCCATGTTTTAACAACAGAGCTGAAAGGAGAGAGTCGGGAGGTCGGTCGGGTCTTATCTTCAATTGCCAGGGAAGCTGGCAAATCGAGCCTGGTGTTTCAGCCGCCATGCGCTTTGATTGCTTCCGGGGAAACCGGAGTACGGATTTATGGAGAAGCCAAAGGCGCAGGGGGGGCCAACCAGGAACTGGGGTGCGAGGCCTGCCTGGATCTTACCCATGAGGATATGATTGTCATTGGTTCCATCGATACGGATGGCACCGATGGCCCAACAGAGTATGCCGGTGCCTTGACCGATGGTTTTTCCGTGGCAACTGCCAGAGAGAGGGGACTTGACTTTCATAAAGAGCTGATGGAGCACAACAGCACCGAACTTTTAAAAAACATTGGCGATATCATCTACACCGGGCACACCGGCTCCAACGTGAATGATCTGGTGGTCTGTCTGGTTTTAAGTAGCGGTGCAAAATAAAATATATGATCTTGTTAACACTACAGCGACACTTTACTTGTTTCACTAAAATCGAGTGTCTAAGGGAGGGGAAACACGCTTTAGAATCCCCTCCAAACAGGGTAGATCATGAAAGTGTCGCTGTAGTGTTAAGCGATTTTATGAAATTATTTTTGTTTGGGTATTTAAAATAACCATGTCGGAGTGAGGGAGTAAAATTATAGAATGGTTGCAACAGATAGTATTTTTTCCAAACAGATTAGCCCCACAATGACTCAAATTGCCCTGGAGAACATTCGGGAAGCAATCGAGAAAGGCTTGCTGAAACCAGGAGCGCGCATTATTGAATCTCAGCTTTCAAAAGAGTTGGGAATGAGTCGATTTCCCATCCGGGAAGCACTTTGTTATCTGGAAAAGGAAGGTCTGGTTAATACGATTCCTTTCAAAGGGGTGAAGGTTGCTCGTATCACACCCAAAGATATAGAAGATCTTATGACGCTTCGCTGTGCGCTGGAAGAACTGGCCATTCAGCTGGCAATCCAGCGGTTGAATCCAGATAAAATCAGTGTATTACAGACCATAATGGATCGGATGGAAAATGCGTTGGGGGAGAATAGTGAGGCAGATATCCTGAACGCAGATTTGAGTTTTCATCAATCTATTTGCGAATTTGCCGAAAACAGCCGTTTGCTGAAAGCCTGGATGCCATTGGCCAGTCAGATCAGAGTTTGCCTGAAGTTAGAGTATCCCCTCTTCCAGACTGCCAAAGAGTTTGTCTCCACACATATCCCTTTATTAGAAGTGATCGTGGGGCGGAATCAGCAACAGGCGGCTCAATTGGTTAGAGATCATATTTACGGTTCCTTGAACCGTATCATACCAACCCAGGGGAAAGATGAGGGTTGATGATAACAGAATTAACCAGGAGAGTATGGGATGACACCCAAACAAAAAGTGATGGCCGTTTTAAACTTGGAAGTACCGGACAAAGTTCCATTTGCCGACTGGATTGATCCGGGAATGAGAAAAACATTGGCCGTCCATTTCGGAAACGAGAACATGGACGATGTCCAATTCCACAAAGCCTTGGGAGCAGATGCCATCTGTTATGATGAATACCATTTTTTCCATGGGGCTCCTTGAATTTTCGGCTACCCACCTAAGCCGGGACACTTTGTAAAATCAGGGACTTGCAAAGAGCATGATTTCGGATACCTCAAGACTGCAAATTGTCCCGCTTTAGACAGGTAGCCGTCCATATGAACAGGGTCCGTTTATTAAGGGGAATCTAAATGAAAAAATTAGAAATCATTGGGCGGGAAAGACTCCCGGAAATCCATGACGCTGCTTTAAAAATACTGGAAGAGACCGGAGTGATCTTTCACCACCAAGAGGCCCTTGCAATTTTCAAAAAACATGGCTTACAAGTGGAAGGTCAATTGGTAAAATTCAGTCGCAAGCTGGTGGAAGCGTCTATGGAGAAAGTACCTGCTCAGTTTACTTGGAAAGCCAGAAACGACTCTTATACACGGATTATGGGAGATGGCTACCTGCTCCAACCGGCTGCAGGTCCGGTCAAGGTTCATGACCTGGAGGGTAAGATCCGGGAAGGAACTCTGGAAGATTATGCCAACTTTCAGAAAATCTATCAATCGGGTGATATATATGATCTGGTGGGAATGATTCCGGTTGAACCCAAAGATGTGGATCCGCAGGTCAAGCATCTTTTTATGATGTACGAAACACTGAGACATACGGATAAACCGGTAAACGGGTTTATGACAACCGGTGATCAGGCAAGAGCGCAACTGGATATGATGGAAATTGCAGTGGGGGGGCGAAAGGAGTTTGAAAATAATCATTACATGGCGGTCAGTATTGGTGTTACGACGCCTCTAACCTATTCCTGGGATCCTTTGGAAACCATGATTCGTTATGTTAAGAAAAATCAGGTTCCCACCATCTTATGCGCACCACTGGCCGGTGTGACATCTCCCTACAGCATGCTGGGAACTGCGGTTCTTCAGAATGCTGAAATTCTGGCCGGGATTGTGTTGGTGCAATTGTTGCGCCCCGGACATCCGGTGGTCTACTGCCCCAGTGCAGCTGTGGCCAATATGAGAACCTGCGGATTCAGCACAGGAGCACCTGAAAGTATGCTGATTAATATCGCCAATATCCAAATGGCCCTCGATTATTATAAAATTCCGGTCCGGGCCATGTCTGGTTTTACCGATGCCAAGGTTCCGGATTTCCAAGCAGGTGTGGAGACCATGCAAAATTTAATGATGGGAATGCTGTCCGGCGCTCATCTGCTTAATGAATCGGTTGGTATCCTGGATAATATTTTAACGGTTTCCTACGAAAAGACCATATTGGACGGCGAGATTATCAGTCGCATTAAGCGAATCAACCAGGGCATCACAGGAGTGGATCAGGATCTGTGTGTTGATTCCATTCAGCGTGTCGGACATGCCGGGTCCTATTTAACTGATCCCATAACGGTGAAAAATTGCCGTAACCGATGGAGTCCACTTACCTCATTTTGGGGAACCCAAAATGAGTGGGAAGAAAAAGGGGCCATTGATGCTGCCTGCCGAGCCAATCAAAAAGCCCGTCAAATTCTTGCAGATGCTTCGGATTGTTTGATTGACCAGTCTTTGGACCGGGAATTAAGAGACTATATTGAAAAAGAATGTAGAAATATAGGGGTTAACCGTCAAGGGGCCGGGAGTAGCTGAAGAGTGCATTCTTCATGAAAATTCAACTGAGTATCCCCCAATCGGAGAGCTGAGAAAAACATATTTTAGCCCTTCCACCGTGGCACTTCTGACTATATGTTTTTTAATCTCTGGGAAGCACAGTTTTGCTGGATGTTTTCATTGTCGATCACCTCAAGGCAAAGGCGGTGGAACCAGAACAAATTTTCCAAGATGTTTTTTTTTGAGGAATTCGCGCTGGGCATCTGCCATTTTTTTGAGGGGAAATGTTTTGGCAACCAGAGGTTTCAGCTCTCCGCGTTCAATATAGGAGATAAGGTTGGGAAATATAGCTTCATCCCACGCGGTACAACCAATCAGTGTGAGATCTTTTAAATAAAGGTCCCGCATGTCCAGTGCCACGACTGGGCCGGCTATGGCACCGGAGGAGACGTACCTCCCTCCTCTTTTCAGCACCTTGAGTAAACTCCCAAAGCCTGGCCCCGCAACGTTGTCAACGACAACGTCCACAGCATTTTCACCAAGGCAGGCCACAATATCATCACCCCTGGCAATGACGCGATCAGCCCCTATGGACTTCACCTGTTCCATCTTAGCCTCTCCGGTGATGGCAATAACGGTTGCCCCACGCCTTTTGGCCAATTGCACGGCCGCTGACCCCACACCTCCCGATGCGCCTGTGACCAGCACATGATCTGAGCTCTTTACCTTGGCGCGATGGAGCATGTTCTCGGTTGTGCCGTAAGCACAGGGAATCGTGCCAAGCGCTTCATTACTCCAGTTGCAGTCTACCCTGAATATCTCTTTGGCGGGCACTTTAACGAACTGGGCAAAGGCGCCATCGAAATCAGACGCCATCCAGATGTTTTCCATGGAGTCAAAATTTGTCTTGCGCATGCAGGGCCGAACCAGTACGCGTGTGCCCAAGGTACTTTCATCTCCACCGGAAGCCACGGCAACCACCTGACCGCAACAATCGGTACCTTGGATAAAGGGAAAGGGCGTTTCCTTGTTCCACCCTCCGTCCGCCTTTGCAGTTGCTTTTTCCTCTTCGGCAATGGCGGCCTCATCTGTTGCGTTGGTAACCGATGATGAGTACCATCCAAGGCGGGTGTTGATTTCAGTATTATTTACACCGGCTGCCAAAACCTTGAGCAGTACCTCCCCCGGGCCAAGCGTCGGGATCGGTACGTCACGGTACTCAAGCTTGTCGTAGCCTCCGTTTCCGGTGGTGACTACTGCTTTCATCATTTTTTTAAATACCTTGGGGGTCATTTGATCTTTATTTAAGCTCTTTGGGGACTCTGTCTTCATAGCCATTTTTCTTGTTTCCATATCCTAAATGATTAAGCCTTGATTTCTCCTTGTTTGGGCTTGCGACCAAACAGTCTGCCTAAAAATGAGGGGTTGCTGCTGGCCTTGAAGTTTTCATAAAAATGGGCCAGACCGCCGGGATAATAAATCATGATGAAGATCAGAAACAAGCCGTAAAAAATAAGATTGAGCCCTGGCATATCCGAGGTGGTTGATCTGACAAGTTCCATGATAAATACAAAGGGAATGGCCACCACAGCGCCCCCCCACAGGGTAAATCGACCACCGAGGTATCCGATGACCAGCACTTCAACGGTTTTGGTTGTATGCATCAGATCTGGCATGAGAATGCCGTAGTAATGGGCATAGAATCCCCCCAGCCAGCCAGCAAAGGTGCAGGAAACCGTAAAGTTCAACACCCGGTAAAAGGTAGGGTTGATACCCGATGTTCTGGCGGCATCCATATTCTGCCCAATGGCAATGAAGGCAAGACCTGTATGGGACTGCACAATTTTATTTAAAACAATATAGACCACCAGAAACATCACAAGTATGACATAAAAATAAGGAACGTTGGAAGTGGATTTTAGTAGTTGGGGACAGTTCAGGCCCATGGAACCTTCGGTGAGCCATACCATTTTAGTGGCAAGACCCATGAGTGCAAGTCCCACAAACCAGGCCATGATGGCCGCATAGATGCCCCTTAACCGAAGGGTTAAAATACCGGTTAAAAATCCCACCAGGGCTGGCGGAATGGCTCCCAGAAAAATAGTAAGCCAGGGGGAAATTCCCAGCTTTGTGGATAATATCCCCGAGGTATAGGCCCCCAGTCCCACAAAAGCGGCAAAACCGAAGTTGACGATGCTGATGTATCCGTTGGTAAAGTTAAAGGCAACGGTCTGGGCTGCCATGAAAAGTCCCACGATCATCCAGCGCACCAGATACTCCTGGTTGAACGGAGGGACCAGGGGGAGAATGGCAAGGACCATCAAGGCCAGGAACCCTGCTTTGTTCATTCCCATATGGTCTAATATAGAAGTTGGTGTATCGTTTTCAGTATGTTCCACAGTATCTCCTTTGATGGGTTCCCGGGTATGCATTTTACTCATCAAGTACTCCTCTGACCACCGTGCCGAATAGTCCTGAGGGTTTGAATATCATCAGAATCATGAGAAAGACAACCGGTACGGTGTAATCCCATCCTTCGCCGATGTAAGTGACAGTGAGCACCTGGAGCAGCGCAACCATGAATCCCCCCACAGCGGCCCCTGTGACATTACCCATGCCGGCGATGATGACGATGAACCAGGAGTTGTAAAGGGGACCCATGCCCACGGTGGGGTAGGCCGGGTACATGAACAGTAATGCGGCACCGGCCAGGGCGGCCATGCCGCAGCCCAATGCAAGGGTCAGGGTCTGAATGCCGTCAATATCAACACCCACCATCATGGCACCGGATTCACTCTGGGAAACCGCCCGTATGGCCCGGCCGATTCGGGTGCGGCTCATGAGCAGCCAGACGGCAAGAATCATGAACATGGCAATGAAGAAAACCATTAATCGATCAAAGGAGACATAGGTGCCAAGCATTTCAATGGAGGGATAATTCCAGTATTTTACAATGCCTCTGAATTCGGCACCAAAAAAAACCTGGTCAAAGTTGACCAGGAGAATGGATAGCCCCAGGGTGAGTACAAAGGAGTTCATGATCCAGTCTTTTTTACTCCGTCGTCGCATGGGGCGAAACAACAGGTGTTCCGTTAAAACCCCTGCAATCCCGCCCATGACAAGGGCTGTGATCATTGCAACCAGCGGCATGACGGCTGCAAAAAGAGTGTCGGGATTATCAAGGACTTTATCCACAAATGGAGAATAGACATAATAGGCTGTCATGGAACCGATCATGAAAAATTCGCCATGGACAAAACTAACGATGTTCATCACCCCGAATATCAGCGCAAGTCCCATGGCCACCAGAGCCCACATTCCCCCTGTGACCACTGTATTAATAATGATGTACCAGCCACTGTGCATTGTTGCAAGGGCGGCCACGATGATCGCAAAGAGGATGGTAATACCCGATGCGCTTTTGCAGTATTCACCGAGGCGAGTTAAAAACGATGTTATTTCGTATTTGTTAGCCATAGATTTATTCCTGATTCATAGATTTGATTTCTAAACACCGAGAAAGACTTTTCTCACATGGGCATTTTCCGCCAGTTCAGTGCAAGGGGCTTGTAAAACGATTTTTCCATGTTCCAGCACATATCCCCGCTGACTGACCTTAAAGCTTTTAGTGACATTTTGTTCCACAAGGAGGATGGTGACCCCCTTTTCGTTGAGAACCCCAAGAGCGTTAAAAACTGCATTGGTCATTTCCGGGGACAATCCCATGGAGGGTTCATCAACCAATATCAGGGAGGGGTCGGACATCATTCCCCTGCCGATGGCAAGCATTTTACGCTCGCCACCGCTCATGGTGCCGCTCAATTGTTTTTCCCGCTCTTTAAGTTTTGGAAAGAGTTCATATACAAATTCCAGGCGTTGTTCCACAACCCCCTTATCCTTAACCGTGTAGGCACCCATGGCCAGATTTTCCTTCACAGACATGGACTGGAAAAGGTCCAGGCCTTCGGAAATATAACTGATCCCCAGGCGATGGACTTTGTTGCCGGGAAGCCCGATGATATTTTCGCCCTGGAAATTAACAGAACCGGACATGGGTTTGAGCATTCCGGCAAGTATTTTAAGGGTGGTGCTTTTACCGGCACCATTGGGTCCCACAAGGCAGACATATTCTCCCTTGTTGACATGAAATGAAACGTCCCGCAGAATTTGTAAAAAGCCATAACCGGCATTAAGATCTGTTGCTTGGAGTAGCACTTTTTTCTCCTTTGTGTGAATCGACATCTGATAAGTACCCACACATATATTTTTCAGTATTCAATGAATATATCTCGTTGATATGTCTGGGTTTTATGTTGAAGAACATATGCTCGGGTACTTATGCGATGACCCCGTTTTTTTTTATCCATTCCGGTGGGGGTAACTTCTTCCCCCACGGGGCTACTCGTCCGCAGCGCCAAGATATGCTTCGGTTACCTTGGGGTCCTGGGCAACCTCCCTTGTGGGGCCTTCGGCAATTTTATTTCCAAAATTGATCACCACCAGTCGGTCACACAATCCCATGATCACTTGCATGATATGCTCCACCATGATGATGGTAACTCCGGAGTCACGGATTTTACGGATGACTTGCATCAGATCCACCAGTTCTCCTTCAGTGAGCCCCGATGCCACCTCATCCATGAGCAGCAGTTTGGGATCAGAGGCAAGGGCTCTGGCCATGTCAAGTCGTTTTAACTGGACGGTATTCAAGGTTTCACAGATGGTGTGCGGCGGCATGGGGAATTCAAGGAAATCCAGTTTTTCCTGGCAATATTTTCTGTATTCACGGCGGGTCATTTTTTTTTTCAGTCCGAATACCGATGCAACCATCACATTCTGCAGAGCGGTCATTCTGGGAAAGGGGCGGGGAATCTGAAATGTTCTGGATAGTCCCCGTCGACACATCTGTTCCGGAGGAAGTTGGGAGCAATCTTCGCCCATGAAGTAAACCTCCCCCGACGTCTGGGGACTCAAACCGGCAAGGGCATTGAGAAATGTTGTTTTTCCCGCACCGTTGGGGCCGATGAGTCCCAGTATTTCACCCTCCTTGCAATGCATGGATATCTTGTTGTTTGCGATCAGTCCACCGAATCGCTTGGTTAACTCTCTGCTTTCTAAAATATTCATTAATTGCAATCTCCTGTTCTGGATCGCCGGGATTTGAAGATGTCGGTACCCAGTAGATCTCTATGGGTACCGACAGTGGTGTCTGTTGTTATTTCCAAAATGGATAACTCGATGATCTCGTTTTTTTTCCTGTGGTTCTGGCAAGAACTGAGATCTTGCTGGGATTGTAAAAATAAAAAAACGGATCATCGAGTGTAACGTTCACATGATGGAAATGGGTGACAGGTCGTTATTTTACTTTAAGATCGGTGACTTTCATGCTGTCAGGATAGACACATTGGCCGACGCCTTTGTAATATTGCACCAGGGGAAAGTAAAAATCCTCGGTTCCAATTTTGGGATCGGGGGCGTTGTCTGCGTCTGTTCCATAGCTGGCGTGGAAGAGCGCACCCTCTTTTTTTCCGTAGACCATCGTGCCGGTGGCCACTTCTTCGCGACCGACCTTGGTGATGGTTTCAGAAGTAATGTCACCATATTTCTCAAAGGCTCTCTCCGCGATTCTAATCATAAATTTGGCGTAGTCATAGCTCATACCGGCGGAGGCGGGGCTGGGTTTTAAATTGAACTTTTCTGTGTATTTCGCAGCCCAGACTTTTTGGTCCGGGGTGACGATCTGGGGAACGAGATCAAGAACACCGTCCGAGGCACGCCCGGTGAGTTTATACCAGTCACCGATCCAGCCCAGTCCATCGGCAATTTTTAATCCCTTCATAGCCAGTTCATCGGCCTGTTTGATCATGGCAGAAACAGAACCCGCACCGGTGCTGGAGCCGGCCATTGCCGTAACCCCTGCATTTTTGCATTTACTTAAAAAAGGATAAAAATTGGTCTGGGTCAGGGAGAAATATTCTTCTGTGAATATCTCCCAGCCATCTTCCACCAGTCGATTTTTCAGGCCGCTGATAACCCCGCGTCCCCAGTCTGTATCCTCACCCCACAGGGCAATGAGTTTTTTTTCGGGTTTCCAGGCACCTGATGCAATGGCATCCCTGAAGCAATCAGCATAGGCAACGACCATTTTTTGTGGAATGGGCCACCCCTTCATGATGAGGTAGCGGTCTTCAGGGGCAAAGGATGCCCATTTTTCGTTCCCGGTCTGGCCAGCTCCCATGCAGAAAAAGTGGGGGACTTTATACTTGGCCCACACGGACTGGCAGGAGACGGTAACTGCGGTGTTCCAGTTAAGAATTCCTGCCTGAACCCCTTTTCTTTCAATGGCTTCAGCATAGGCATTGGCACCCTTGGACGGGTCGGACTGATCATCAATGAATACCAGTTTAACCGTGTAGTCCCCAATTTTATTGTCGATTTCGTCAAATGCCATGGTGGCGGCATTTTTCATGTCCTGGCCGGTGGTGGCGGCCGGGCCGGTGAAGGGACCCATAACACCAAGGGTAAACGTCTTATCTGCAGCCAGAGAACAAGTAACTGAAAATAAAAGGAAACAAGAAATAACAATTAAAGATCTTAATCTGCTCACGTTGATTCTCCTCTTTAAGTTGGGTCGGCATTATTGCCGTTGGTATGACGTTAATCCTTCCATTTGTCAGCCCTTTCAGGAAATGCTGGTCGTGGAGCTGAAAATTTGGGACTAATTTTTTATCAATAACTATAATCTATTTTGTCGGAACTGCCATGGGGGTTAATCAACGGAAAGTCCGTGTCGTTTCAATTTGCGTACCACGGTTGACTGGCTGATACCCAGATGGTCTGCCAGGTCCCGGGTGGAATCGCATCGGGTCAAGGCCTTTTCCAGTTTTTTTCGTTCAAATTCCATCAGGTCTTCATTGAGCCCCCTGGATGGAGCCTCTTTCCTGGATTCAGGAGCGGCTTTTGCCTTGAAGTTCAGTCGATTTTTCCGGGGGGGGAGAATTGTTTCCAGCAGGTCTTTTTCTTTGATTACCACGGCATTTTTGATGATGTTTTTCAATTCACGTACATTGCCGGGAAAATCATAGGCCTGGAGCTGTTCAATGCATTGTTCTGAGAACTGTTTTTTTTGTTTATAAGTGTTGTTATACTTTTCAAGGTAAAAATATGAAATGTCCAGAATATCTTCCTGTCTCTCCCGTAACGGCGGGATGTGAACCGGAAATATATTGAGACGAAAGTAGAGATCTTGACGAAATCTTTTTCCTTGCACCAGCTTTTCAAGGTTGTGGTTGGTGGCGGCAATGACGATGCAGTCCACCTTGATGGCCTTGGTGCCCCCAAGCCGTCGGATTTCTCCATCATCCAGACACTTTAGCAATTTTGCCTGGACAGAAAAGGGTAGGTCTCCGATTTCATCCAGGAGAATGGTGCCCTGATTGGCCAGCTCAAAGAGCCCTGCCTTTCCCGTATCTGCGGCCCCGGTGAAGGCCCCTTTTTCGTAGCCGAACAGTTCCGCTTCCAACAGCATGTCCGGCAGGGCCGCACAGTTGATGGAGATAAAGGGTTTGTCTTTGCGACTGCCGTTGTGGTGTACAAATTTAGAAAGAAATCCCTTGCCTGTCCCGGATTCGCCGGTGATGAGAATGTTGGAGGCATCCATTTTTGCAAGCTTTAAAAGCACTGTCAGAACCTGGTTCATGGCCGGGGAGTCGGCGATGATTTTACTTTTTTTCAGCTCCAGGAGATTGCGGTCAGACAGTTCGCTTTTGATGGTGTCCGCCACCTGTTTGGCCTCTTCCAGCTGGTCCCGCAACTCTTTGACAATGGTCATGTCATGTTCGATGACCACCACAAAAAGAATGTCGCCGTTTTCGTCAAAGATGGGCGTGCCCGATGCCATGATATACTTGTTCCTCTTCACAACGTACAGAGGGCGGGTCAGGGGCTTTTTGGATTTTAGGATGGCAGGGGTCAATGCCTGGTCAACAATGCCCTTTTCTGCAAGATCCCCAATGGGCATGCCCGCCATCTCCTCCTTGGTCATGCCAATGAGGCCTGCGGCCACATCATTGACCCTGAGGACAATGCCCTGACCATCAATAATATAAATGCCGTAGTAGCTGTGGTCCAGAAGGGACTGGAACTGTAGGTGCATCGTTTTGATGGTGGGGTGTTCCCAGGCCGAGGCTTCAACCATTTCAAGACTTCGCATGAAGCAGGTGGCCCCTTCCATGGGGGAGGCTGGGGGCATTTCGGCGGGGGGGGCATGGGGAATTAAAGAGACCACAATTTCAATGCCGCCTCCAGCGCCTTCAGAGGTTGGGATATGAACGGACTGGCCATTTTTACCCTGTTTCATCAGGGACTCTATCTGTTGCCACATCATGGCATCAATGGCGTTAAGGGCTGTGCCATATTTGAGTTCACAGCCCAGCATCTCTTGGGCCCGGACATTGGCATAATTGATTACACCCTGATTGTCCAGTCCAATGATACCGAGGCAGGCTTGATTTAATATGGTTTCAGGCGGTATGGTCATCTTGGGTTCCCTGTTGCACTAAAAGTTAAGTTGTCTTCTCACCCCCAGATCAATTATTTAGCAGGAATCAGTATGAATGTCTATTCATGAGTCAGGGGAGGGCAGACATTTCCCGGTGCCTTTTAAACAGACACCGGGAAAGCCCTGGGTTACTCGCCCCTTACTTTTTCAAGGAAAATTTTCAAATCTTTGTCCAAATCCTTTGAAATCATCATCTCAGGACGGCTTGCAAGTATCTCTTTGTATTTGCGGTTGGCCCTTGTCATGATACTCTCTTTGCCCGTGGATTCCCATTTGTCGTAGGAGGTCCAACAGGAGATTGTGGGCAACCATTGACTCTTGAATCGTTTGAAGGTGTCAGCGTGGGCCAGGTAACTGCCGCCGGGTCCCACCTCTTTCATCACATCCAGTGACATCTCGCTGTCCGAGGTGTCCACGCCTTCGCAAATACGGATCACCCGGCGCATCATCTCTTCATCTATGATGAATTTTTCATAAGAGATGGTCATGATGGCATCCAGGACCCCAAACACCTGCTCGATCATGTGACCGCCGGACATGAGTCCCATCATCATGTTCTGCATGGTGTCGTATCCTGCCTGGATGTCCACCTCTTTGGAATCGGTCATGCCAGCCATGATCCGGGTGGGCACCTTGTAAAAATCAATGGCCATCTGAAGACAGGTGGAATTGATGAGGAACTGCTCCGGCGGGGCATAGATGCAGATGGCCGTTCGCATATCCGCCATGGTGGAGGCAGGGCAGTAAACCATGGGGCCGCCGGGGTTGATCAGCTGGACCAGGGCGTTGCCGGCCAGTACTTCGGTGTTCTGCTGGACAATGGCGCCAAACAGCGACATGGGCGAGGTGATACCGCTGAGGGCACAGGGTAATAGATACACCGGCTGATTCTTTTTGGCATAGGCAATGACGGTGTCCAGGGTCTCCGTGGCATACTTTAAGGGACTTAAGGGGTTGGTACTCACCCCCACACAATAGTTGTTCTTAAGATAATCCTCCCCAAAGACCATCTCCACCATTTTAAGGGATTCCTCTGCCTTTTTGGTGACGGTGCAACTGCCAATGAGGGGTTTGTCTGTGTGTTTTATTGTTTCATAGAGCATGTAAAGGGCCCGTTCTGAAGCTTCCACATCATCCGGGGCCACGGGGGTAGCGCCGGTGAGCTTTACGATGTCACTGGCCTGGGAGAGTTTCTGGAAATTGGCGTAATCCTCAAGAAGTCCACGGCGTTTTCCTCGGTCCATGTCTTCACAGAAGACACACCCCACATTGGGATGGGGGGCCATGCCGTCCCCGATGGTGACGGACTGGGCATCGTTTCTTGCCACATGGCGATAGACCGTGGGGGCCTGGTCCATGGCGGTTTCTGCCATGGCTCTTGAGATGAAGACGGTTTTTCCTTCCACCCTGGCCCCATGTTTTTTAAAAATGGCCAGGGCCTCTTCATGTTCAAAAATAACCCCGGTGTTTTCCAGAAGATCAATGCTTGCCTCGTGGATGCGGGGCAGATCCCCTTCACCCACAATTTTGGTTCTGGGAAGCCTTCGGGTACTTGAGTTGCAGAATGTATTGGATGTCATCATAATATTTGTTTATTTCTCCTTTTTTAGCATGAGTATGGTGGAGACCATCATGCCCAGCATGACAAAGGCAAATGGCAGAGCCGCCACAATGGAGGCGGTCTGCAATGCCTTTAATCCACCGGTGATGAGCAGAACCACCGTAATGGAACCGATGAGGAAACCAAAAATAAGTTTAATGGGGGTGCTGGGTTCCAGCTCTCCGCCGGAGATGATCATACCCACAAAAAATGATGCCGAGTCCGCCGAGGTGATCAAAAAGATAATCAGGTTGAAAAAGACCACAAAACTCACCAGACTTCCCAGGGGATACTGGGTGAGCAGGGTAAAGATACCAGAGCCTGCATCTGCTGAAATGGCTTTGTACATCTCAAGGGTGCCGTTCATTTCCGCATGAAGGGCGCTTCCCCCCACCACGTTGAACCAGACAATGGTGATGACAAGGGGTACCAGTACCACGCCGAAAATAAATTCCCGAATGGTTCTTCCCTTGGAGATCCGGGCCACAAATCCACCCACAAATGGACCCCAGGCGATCCACCAGCACCAATAGAAGATGGTCCACCACCCCAGCCATTTTCCTTCACTGGCCTGGGCCATGGGATCGGTCCAGAAGGACATGGAAACCAAGTTAGAAAAATATTGTCCCACGGAATCCACCATGAGATTCAGTAAAAATCTGGTGGGGCCCATAAAGAGAAAGAACATAAGCACTAAAAACGCAAGGATCATATTGACGTTACTCAGGATCTTGATGCCCTTGTCCAGTCCGGAAACCGCTGAGATGGTATAACCCACAATGAGAAACAGCATGACCACCACAAGGCCGGTGGTGCCAAGCTCTGCGCCAAAAACGTGGTTAATGCCGAATTTGATGGACATCAATCCCATACCAAGGGAAGTGGCAATGCCAGCGATGGTGGCAAAGGCTGCCAGAAAATCAACCAGTTTTCCCCAGAATCCGTTGACTTTTTCTCCCAGAAGACCATACAGGGAGTTGGAGATGGACAACGGCATTTTTAACCGATAGGTGCTGTAGGCAATGGCAAGGCCGGCCACGGCATAGCAGGCCCATCCGTGGATGCCCCAGTGCAGCAGGCTGATCTGCATGGCAACGGGTGCCGCTCCCGGGGTGGCACCCTTGGCCAGGTAGGGGGGAGATATGTAATGGTAAAGGGGTTCTGCCACTCCCCAGAAGATAAACCCAATGCCGATGCCGCAGCTGAACAGCATGGCCACCCAGGAGGTAAAGGCAAAGTCAGGTGAGTCTCCATCCTGACCCAGGGGGATGGTACCGTATCGACTCATGGCAACCCACGCCAGAAAAACAATGAAAATAGAGACGGTAATCATGAAAAACCAGCCAAAATTGACGGATATCCAGCCCTGGGAAGCAGTCATTGATTTGGAAAAATTGTCCGGTGCCAGGATGCCCCACAACGTGATAACTGAAACCAGGATCAGGGTGCTCCAGAATAGTGTGGGATCGTAGGGGCCCAAAAAGCCATTTTTTTTGGGGGGGGATTGTACGTTGCTCTCCATTGTCTCTCCTTCATGTTTAAGGTTAAGGTTATAATTAATGGGACTGGTGCACCCAAACAGTTAAAGAATACCTGCCGTGGTGGGGTACACACATAGGTTTTTCAGGCATCCTTTAAATTACTCCAAAAGTAATTTACACTTTTGGAGCGATGACTCCCGAACCGGATAAATCTACAAGTGTAAACTGGGGAATGAAGGATGCCGTTTTTTGATGTCTCTGCTAAGTCAAAAGCAAACTATGTGCCATGGGTTCATAATGATTTTAAGTGTTTGATTCAATTATAATTACTATGGGAATATGTGTGGTTTGAAGGAGGGGTTGAGTCACATGTGATATGTTTGGATATTTCTAACGGGCTTAAATAAAAGGCAAAGTTGTTGTTTGAATTTGATTTTCAAAAGTGACTTGGCGGTTTATGCTAATAAAACCAATTGGTTGTTTCTTGAAAAAGGTTGCTTTTAAATGCAGAATTGACTCAGCCCCTTGTCAGGCCATCAAATTTGAATCCATTTTTATCTTTAAAACGCTGATTTTTAAATTGAAATGAGCCATGTAGGAGAGAGTTTGGCTACCCACCTAAGCCGGGACAATTTGCAGTCTTGAGGTATCCGAAATCACGCTCTTTGCAAGTCCCTGATTTTACAAAGTGTCCCGGCTTAGGTGGGTAGCCTGCCTGCGGCATAGTCTATAGCCAGTAGCAAACCCATATCATATTTCCAATACAACAGATTCTAAATCCTTGGCTGTTGTATAAGCCTGATCAACACGATTAGGTTTATCAGGATGACGGAGTCTGAGCAATCCATGTTCTACCATTGAAGTAAGAAACCGCGACCGCAATCCATCAATATTTCTTTCCAGTAAATCACCCAGCTCTCTTCTTGTAAGCCAATTATCTTTGCACAGTCTTAATATCAACTGTTCCATCTCTTTTGGAACAAGTCGTTTGTTCTCTCTGGCAACTGCTGCCATGTTCAATAATTCATTCCAATGCGTGGTGAATCTGTCACCATTTTTTATACCATCGGCTTCCTTATGTACGGAGCCAGCTTCTTTATGTACGGAGCCAGCTTCTTTATGTACGGAGCCAGCTTCTTTATGTACGGAGCCAGTTTCCTTATGTACGGAGTCGGCTTCCTTATGTACAGAGTCAATTTTTTTATGTATGGAGTGAGTATCTTTAATTACGGACTCCTTTATTTTGGGCAATCTATATTGTGTCCAACGTCCCAGACCCACCTGAACCAGAGCACCTTTGCTTACAAGGCCCTGTAATAAACGAGTAATATCTGTGCTATGTTCTCCAGTAATTTGCCTCATCCTTACATTGTCAACACTGCCTTCAATGTCTGCTGTCACCAGTGCCTGAACATCGAGTTTTGAAAATTTATGAAATCTCTTTCTAAACTGATCTTCCAGACGGTTAAGCGACTCTTCAGGAATCATGCTAATCATCGGCAATGTCCACTGCACCCGGTCAGGCTGGACATGTTCTGTCAACTTGGGATATCGCCAGTGCTGTGATTTCCAGCCGTTCCATATTTTATCAATACCTGAACCTGCCTTTTCTCCTGCACCTATCATCATGAACATTGTCTGCAAAGACTTGTTGCGGCATTCACTTACATTACCGCGAAATAACTGGTAAACAGAGACCAGTAAAGTGCCTGGATTGGAAAACTCAAACCGTTCCTGGTATTTTTCAACCAAAACACCACCCATTCCCTGATAGTCAGCATGGATAAGCGTATTGACCAAAGCCTCTCTTATCGCTTCATGCACAACAGTTTCACCTTTGCGGAACAGATCTCCGTCAAGTTTGAACGGGAGTTTTAAATCTGTAGCCAGCCGCTGAATTACCCGCAGATAGAACTGAAAAAGATTGCCTGCCCATGTTCCGTCAATGGTAAAGCGGTCTGTCCATCGTACATAAGGATCATCAGAAAACTTTTCACGGTAGTCAACATGGTATTGCGGAAGAGCTTCACGCAGGGATTCTTCTTTGCCGAACATCAGCAGCCCGGCAACAGTTACACCCTCTACCCCGCTTTGACGGTCACGTCCCCAGGCACCGAGTTTGTTTAACAAGGTTTGATCATCCTCACTTAACCAGGGGTGTGTGGGTTTATGGGAAGCAAAGCGGTTTCTGTATTGCTGAAGGCTTGGAATATCAAGATCCGCCATTGTAAAATTTTCAAGAATCTGCCTGTCAGCCGGTTCTTCCGCTCTGTCTGAGAGCATCCTGCTCACTTCCTGTTCAGTGCAATGGTAATCACCCTCAAAGTTACGCCGGTAAGTTCCTGTAAGCGGATTTTGTCCAAGAAAAATCGGACGCTGAAACCTGCCAGCTCTTGGCACACGAACAGCCAGCACTTTACCACCAGAGAACTCTATCTCCATAACATCATCAGCACTGAGCAGATTGATATTGACCTTACCTCTGTTATTGATTGTGTCCCACAGGCTCTTCTTTAGACGCATAACGTCCATTATACCGCTCACAGTTCCGTTATCTTCCATTCCAAGCAGTATGACCCCTCCCTGGCTGTTTGCCATTGCGGAATAGGTTTCCCAAAGGCTTTGTGGCAACCCTCCTTTTGCTGACTTCAACTCCAAATCATCACCCTCATCCCAGTTCAGGCGAGTCAGTATTGTCAGAGGATCAATGTTGTTGCTTGACTTGCTGTTTCTCATGTGCTGACCTCATTAGCTCAGGAGTTGTTGACTATCTTTCGATGCAACAGTTCCGCCAGATCAAGGACTTTGATGTCGCTTTCGCACTCTTTAAGACCGTCTTGGAGCATGGTGATGCAATAGGGGCAGGCAGATGCCACCATGTCAGCACCCGTGTCCATGATCTCCTTTGCCCGGTCCACGTTGATATAGCTGCCCAGGGTCTCTTCCATGAACATCCTTGCCCCACCGGCGCCGCAGCAGAACCCTTTGTCCCTTGTGCGTTTCATTTCAATGGGGGCCTGTCCCTGATTCATCCGGGAGATGAGCTCCCTTGGTTCGTCAAAGATGCCGTTCCATCGCCCCAGGTAACAGGAGTCATGGAAAGTGATGGAGCCAAGGGTCCTTTCGTCCAGGATCAGTCTGTTTTGCTGGACAAGTTCCAGGAGAAACTGGGAATGGTGCACCACGGGAAAATCAGCCCCAAAGTCCGGGTATTCGTTTTTCAACATGTTGTAGCTGTGGGGGCAGGCGGTGAGAATTCTTTTGGGCTTGCATTCGTTGAGGGCCTCCACGTTCTGCGTGATCATCATCTGGGCCAGGTATTCATTGCCAGCCCTGCGGGCCGTGTCGCCAACGCCGCATTCTTGTTCACCCAAAATGGCCACATTGACACCGGCGATTTTCAACAGCTCAGCCAGGGCCTTGGAAATTTTAATGGCGCGATCGTCAAAGGAGGAGGCAGACCCAACAAACCAGAGGATATCCGGCTGGGGGTTTTCCTGGATGGTGGGGATACCCAACCCTTTGGCCCAGTTGCCCCGGGTGTCCGCACTGAATCCCCAAGGGTTGCCCTGGTTCTCAAGGTTGGTGAAGGTGTCCTGCATTTCCGTGGGGAAATTTGCCTCCATGAGTACCTGGTATTTCCTGGCCTCCAGAATAAAATCCAGGTGCTGGATGTTTACAGGGCAGATATCTTCGCAGGCCCGGCAGGTGGTGCAGGACCAGAGCACATCGGACGTGATGTCCGAGGTTTCACTCACAAAAGGCTCAATTTCCTCTTTGTTGCCGTCCAGGATGTTATCAGACCATTGAAACAGATTTGTTTTGAGGTCATGGACAATGGCCTTGGGAGACAATGGTTTTCCCGTATGATCCGCAGGGCACTGCTCCTCGCATCTACCGCACTCGGTGCAGGCATAGAGGTTCAGTACATTGTACCAGTTGAGTTCGTTGATTTTGCCAAGGCCAAAACTTTCTGCATCTTCGTCTTCAATGTCTGTTTTTTGGACTGCCTTTTCCCGTTTCAGGGGTTTTAAAAACACATTGGGGGCCGCGGCCAGCAGGTGCAGGTGCTTGGAGCCGGGGATATAGACCAGAAATCCCATAATGGTCAGCATGTGTATGAAATAAAATGTCTCAAACAAAAAGGTTTGGGTGCTGGCGGACAGGGTCTCCATGCCAAAAAGGCTGACAATTATGCCGGAAATGGGAAAGACGCCAGTGTAGTCATAGCCATGGGCCGCATAGGGAGATACCACCTGGCAGGCATTGATCAGGTGAAAGGTGACAATAATCACCGAGGTGAAAAGGATGATGAGATTGGCATCCCTTCCCATGGTGAGGTATTTTGGTTTTTCAACGAATCTGCGGTAGGCAGCATAGGCAAATCCTGCAAGAACCAGGAACCCAAGAATGTCTGCCACAAAGAGATAAAAGTTGTAAATCCCCGGCACAAGGTGTCCCACGCTGAAACCGGGAATGACCCCCCGGATCATTAGTTCCAGGGAGTGGGGCTGGACCGCCAGAAATCCAAAAAAGATAAGGGTATGGGCCCAGCCTGCCATTTTTTTACGCCGTACATTGCTCTGTCCCAGCACATCCTTAAACAACACGACAATGCGTTGTGGGATGCTGTCTGGCTCGCCGGGACCTTCTCCGTCCACGGATTGCATGATGAGAAAAAGCCGTTTTACCTTGTTTCTAAAGAGGTAAAAGGCCGCAGCGAGCAAGATCGCCATAATCGCTGATTTGAGAGCAAGATACATTGTCATAATTTAATTATTCCTGTTTTTCAAGTTCCTTGGTCAATGCCGGCACCACCTCAAACAGATCTCCGATGATGCCGTAATCGGATTTGCTGAAGATGGGGGCATCCTTGTCTGTGTTAATGGCCACAATGACCTTTGAGGTCTTCATGCCGGCAAAGTGCTGCACCGAGCCTGAAAGACCACATCCTATGTAAAGTTTGGGACTAACAATTTTACCCGTCTGTCCCACCTGCATGGAGTGGGGGGCAAAGCCCGCGTCCACTGCTGCCCTGGACGCACCCACCACAGCTACCAATTTTTCTGCACAGTCGTCAAGGATTTTAAAATTTTCACTGGATGCCATGGGCCGTCCCCCGGAGATAATCACGGTGGCTTCGGTGAGGTCTTTTTTGCCGGAACCTGCTGCTTCCACAGCGGTGACAATGATGTCGTCACTGTTTTCTATGTCAATATTGTGTGTTGTCACTATAATGGTGCCGGGGGCCTCAACGGCTTCAAAGCTGTTGGGCCGGATGCCGCAGACAAACAGTTTGCCTGTCATTTCCAATGTGGCAATGGCTTTGCCGGAAAAATGGGATTTTTTCACCGTGCTGTCGTTGAAATCCACATCAATGCAGTCCAGGGCCAGGGGAGCCTTTAATGCCATGGCGGCCCGGGCCAGAAGATCGTTGCCCGTGGGGCTGCTCACTCCCACAAGGGCAGTTACGCCAAAGTCTGTTGCTCCCTTTGCCAGGGCCTCCCCTGCTGCCTGGGGAAACTTTGAAAAGACAATATCTCCGGCTGCAAGGTCCACAAGTTCCGTGACACCGTAAGCTGCAAGCTGATCCTTGTATGTGTCTGCCTGGCCGTTCAGGAGAAACCCTACCACCTCCCCACCACTGGCAGCGGCGGAGATGACTCCGAATACGCTTTGTTTGATCTCCTGATCCACTGTTTCTATGAATACGCCTATCTTGGACATGGTTGTCTCCTTAAATGACCTTTTCTTCTTCTCTTAATATTTTAACCAGGGCGGCCACGATCTCCTGGGTGCTTCCTTCAAGTATCTTGGCATTGGAGCGTTCCTGGACCGGTTCCAGGGATTTAATGCGGCAGTGTCCCTGGTCAACAAGACCCAGGCTGGAGAGTTCCACCTCTTTGATCTCTTTTTTCTTTGCCTTTAAAATGGCGGGGAGTTTGGGGAATCTGGGTTCATTCAACCCCTTGGTGGCACCCAGAATACAAGGGGTCTTCACCGCAAGGGTTTCCCTTGCGCCGCCATCTATTTCCCTTTGTACCTTAGCTGTGTCACCTTCATGGGAAAAGGATACAACGCCGGTGACCACAGGAAGAGACAATTCCATTCCCAACCGGTAGGGGGTCTGCATGCCCTCTGAGTCCACGGATTGTTTTCCCATGAAAATAAGATCGGCATTGCCATCGTCTGTGATGGCCTTGGCCAGAGCTTTTGCCGTAAGATCACTGCCGGGAAACTGATCATCGGTTTTCACCAGAATGCTGCGGTGAACCCCCATGGCCATGACGGATTTCAAGGTATTGGCCGCCCCTTTGTTGCCCACACATACGGCAACCACTTCTCCTTCTTTGGCTTTTTCCACCAGGGTCACTGCCTCTTCCACACCGTACTCATCGTAGGGATTGGCAACATACTTGACTTGGGTGTCATAGGCGTCATCTCCAACAATCTTAATGTTGGCCGCTGTGTCTGGCACATGTTTGACACACACATAAATACGCATTGTTGATATCCTTCTTTAGATCGTTTTCTTTGGGGTTAGCTGCGGGCCATGGCCTTGGGGGCCATGGCCCGCATTTTTTTGTGTTTGAAACACCGTCGTAGATAATGGAAATCAGTGATTTTCAACTCCTGTTGTGGCAGACCCTGCTGCCACAATGAGAGTTATTCAATGCCCATTTCTGCTTCAGCGGCATCCACGATGTCATGTACCTTTTTCAGTATTTCATCAGATAATTTCGGGGGCTCATAGGTTTCCAGGATATGGTGCACCTCTTCCCGGGCCCTTTGGTAGGCGTCTTTACCACCGGCGGCTTCCCATCGGGGCCGCATCTGTCGATTCATCAATTTGGGACTGGTGGTGAGCCGCATGTTTTTAAAGGTGCTTTTGTGAGCAAGATAATCCTTAAAGGGTCCGACCTCCTTGATCGTATCCAGAGAAAGGGTTTCATCATTGACCTCAATGCCGTTTACCGTCCTTTTAATCATGCCGGCCACTTCATCGTCCAATACCAGTTGTGCCAAATCGAAAGTAATACCCATCTCAAGCATTCCCAAACCGTAAATGACGTTGCACCCTGACAACGCCGGCAGGATACCGGTGATGGTTTTTTCGTGGCCTGACTGATAATCAGTTACTTTGGAGTCAGCCTAACCACCGGCGGCAAAGCTCGGCAGGTTGTAGTAGCGGGCAAGGCGGGCCACGGCCGCATTGATAATGCCGGTTTCAGGTGATCCCACCGAGGCGGTTCCCTGCTTCAGGTCCAAAGGACAGGTGGAGCTGGCATAGATAAAAGAGGCCCCTTTTTTCACCAGCTGGGATAAAACAAGGCTGGCAAGTAATTCGGCGTTCTGCTGTACCAGGGTACCGGCGATGTGGACGGGAGAGGATCCCCCGGTCATGGCCATGCCGATGCAGTTAACCCCCATGCCGTTTTGGGCTGCTTCAATGATGATGTCACAATGGTGGCTGGAGAGTTTCAAGGGACTGATGGGGCAGGTGACAAAGGTTAAAAAGGGACGTTCCCTGAACTTGTCGTTGCCCCCGGCAATGGCCGAGCAGATGTCGATGATTTTACCGCACTGGTACCGATCCACCGGTCCCAGCCAATGGTGCTTTGTGGTGTTGGTCAACGAGGCTTCGGCATTATGAAGGGCCTGGACCGCATGGTGCTTGTCATGGGAGAGCATGCACCGTTCGTAGGTCTCCACGTTGGGGAGGTAGTCGATGACACGGGCTGCCATTTCCACATCTCTTTTAGTGGTTTGACGGTGTTCTCCGGTGTAGGGATCCACAAATATGATCCCTTCGCCAAAGTTGGTAAAGGTCACCCGGTTGGCCTCCAGCACCACGTCACTTTCTGGAATACGCCCATAGGCGTGGAAGGTATCAGGAGCCCAGCGAATGGCATCCTCCACCAGATAAGAGGGAAAGGTGACCACCTTGTTTTCTTCGTTTATGGTGGCACCGCCGCCGCTTAATATGTCTCTTGCCTCTTTACTTTCAACATATACGCCGGTGGTTTTCAGTATCTCAAGGGTGCCCAGATGAATTTCATACAGCTCATCATCGGTGAGCACATTGAGGCTGAAGCCGCCACTGTATAATTTACCAGCTTTGATGGGTCGCTTCATGTAAACTCCTTTTTTCAAGCCGGACAGGAGAAGGGGGCAGAAAAGATCTTTCAATATCTGTTTAAATTCCCATGAAAGGATCTTTTTGCCTTCTTCGCCTGCCCTGTTATTCTTTCCATGCTCACTGTGAACATGGGATTCTCTTAATTACGCCTATGCCTTGATGGATTTTCCCTGGGGATCATAGGGCGCTTTTAAATGAATGGTGATGGGATAACGTTTGTTTTCCACCTCGATTTCATAACTGCCGTCCATGATCCACTCGTCGGTGATGACCTCATCTCTGGACAGATATACCATGCCGATGGAATTACCTGTGACATGGGCATAGGAGCCATGGGTGTTTTCGCCAACGATTTCACCATCACGATAGATGGGTTCATCATGGTAGATCAGGGGCTCGGCATCGTCAATGGTAAACATCACCAATTTTCTTTTGATGCCCTCTTCCTTTTGTTTAAGCAAGGCCGCCTTGCCGATGAAATCATCTTTGGCAAGTTTTACACCAAATCCCAATCCTGCCTCGTAGGGGGTATCGTCGGGTGAGATGTCACTGCTCCAGTGGCGGTATCCCTTTTCCAGGCGCAGGGAGTCCACGGCATGGAGGCCGCACATTTTAACACCAAACTCCTCTCCTGCCTTTATCAGTTCGTCAAAAACGCCCTGGGCAAAGGGAGTGGGGATATAAAGTTCCCAGCCAAGCTCTCCCACAAAGCTCATGCGAATGGCATAGGCCGTGGCAAAGCCTGCATAAATATCCTTGGCTGTGGCAAAGGGAAAGGCCTCATTGGAGAGATCGGCATCGGTGATTTTGCTCAAAAGATCTCTTGATTTGGGACCCATGACACCCAGCATGGTATAGGACCAGGTGACATCGGTGAGGGTGGCATGGGCATCCTTGGGGATATGGCGTTTAATCCAGTCAAAATCCCGGGTGGTGGTGGCACCAGCGGTGACGATGAAAAATTTCTCATCTTCCATCTTGGTCACGGTGACGTCGGCCTCAATGCCACCCCGTTCGTTGAGCATCTGGGTGTAAACCACTTTGCCAATGGGCTGGGCCACATCATTGGAGCAGACCATCTGGAGAACTTTTTCTGCATCTTTTCCCTGCATGAGGAATTTCCCCATGGAGGTGAGATCGTAGATACCCACATTCTCACGGATGTTCATGTGTTCCTGGGCTGAATATTTAAACCAGTTCTGACGTCCCCAGCTGTACTCATATTTGGGTTCCACGCCCTTGGGGGCAAACCAGTTGGCTCGTTCCCAGCCGGAGACAACCCCAAAACAGGCACCCATCTCTTTTAAACGGTCATGGATGGGGGTTTTTAAGACATCTCTGGATGAGGTGGGTTGTTTAAAGGGAAAGTGGTCGGAATAGAGATTTCCAACGGATTCCACATTGACCCGCTCTTCAATGTATTTGAGGTTGTTCTGCCATTTGTTGTACCGCCGCACATCCACTGGCCACAGGTCTTGGTCTGGGTATCCTTGGATAATCCAGGTGGCAAGGGCCATGCCAGCACCACCGGCACTTGTGATGCCAACGGAGTTCATTCCGCAGCCCACAAAGAAGTTTTTAACTCCCGGGGCTTCTCCCAGAAGATAGGAGGTATCCGGGGTAAAACTTTCAGGTACCGTGGTGAGGTTGGTGACTCCGGTCTCTTCAAAGGCAGGACACCGGATGATGGCATTCTGGATAAACAGATCCATCTGGTCCCAGTCTTCGTCCAGCTGGGTATATTCAAAGTTGTCTGGTATACCCTTTACGCCCCAGGTTTTGGCCATGGGTTCAAATCCACCCATGAGAAGACCGCCCATCTCCTCTTTAATATAGATGTAACCGTCCATGTCCCGAAGGTAGGGCATCTCTTTGTAGACGCCTTCAATGGGTTCTGTGGTCATGTGCATGTGCTCAGCCGCCACCAGGGGAAGACTGACCCCCACCATTTTACCCACTTCACGGCCCCACATGCCAGCACAGTTGACCACATATTCGCAACTTATGTCGCCCTGGTCGGTTTTTACCCCTGTAACGGTGTCATCCTTAAGGGTAATGTCCAGCACCTTGATGTTTTCAATGATGGTGGCGCCACCCATACGGGCACCCTTGGCCAGGGCCTGGGTGGTGTCTTCGGGGTTGGTGACCCCGTCGTCGGGCTGGTACCAGACACCGGTGAGATCATCGGTCTGCATGACGGGGAACAGTCTTTTTGCCTCTTCTACACTGACTTCTTCCATCTTGATGCCAAAGGCCCGGGCCATACCAAGGGCTCGCTGATATTCGCTTCTTCTGGCCTGGGTTCGGGAGACCCGCAGGGACCCATTTCGCTTGTAACCGGTGGGCTGGCCTGTTTTGGCTTCAAGACCGGCATAGAGCTCTGCACCATATTTGGCAAGTTTGGTCAAAGGGCTTGTGGGCCACAGTTGACCCAGAAGACCTGCGGCTGCCCAGGACGAGCCCGAAGAGATTCTTTTTCGTTCCAGCAGTACCACATCTTTCCATCCCATTTCCACGAGATGATATGCCGTGCTGCAGCCGACAATGCCGCCACCGATGATTACCACCTGTGCATGGGTGGGTAATTGATTGGCCATGATTCTACCTCCAGAAAGTCAAATGTTGTAATTTAAAATAAACTAAAAAGGTGATGATAATTAATAATTGAATTTGTAAACCAATAAAGCAAACACTGTGCCAGTTTGATTTGTATGTAGATAACTATCTGTTTATTATATTTTTTTTGGTTTGGAGGGGGATGGGCTGGAAGGGGTTTGAGTCATCCCTGATCAAGGGTTTTTTTGTAAGCTGCTTAAATAATAAGGATATTGTTTTGTTTGTTTCGGATGTCAGAAGTGGCGTTGTCTTTTTTCTCTTTTATTTCAGTTGTTTTTTGTTTTTATGTCTTTTGTGAATTTCAATTGTGAATCGCCATTTTCGGGTGGTTTGGTGTAAAAAAACAAAACTTGTATTTCAGCATATGGGTTTGAATATGGACTGAAAGAAAATTGGCGAAGGGATTATATTAAGACTTTAAATGATACAATATATCTCGTCGGTCATAATTTCTCTGCCTGTGGAGAGTTTTTGTGGGTCGATTCTACGGATATCGAATAAATTTTATAAATTTATTTTATATATCGTTTATTTAGAGTTGACTTTTTGTTTATTGTGTTATATACTATCAAAAATGAGGCTACCCACTTAAGGCGGGATATTTTCAAGGGTTTTTATGTGAACAATTAGCTTTTAACCCCTAAAATCAAGGCTGCTAAGACGCTTGATTTTAAAGGCTGTCCCGCCTTAAGTGGGTAGCCAAAAATGAAGCATTATAGAGTAGGCCTTGTTAACTATGTCTCCTGACACGGCCTGGGCAGGACAGCCGGAAAATTAAAATATAAGGAAAAACAAAATGGAATCACCAAAAAATTGGCTTGAATATGATGTTGAAGATATGGTGGCCCAGGATAAGAACACTCTGTGGCATCACCTGAAATCCCATAGCTGTTTTGCAACTGGGGAGCAGATGATCGTGGTGAGTGGAGAGGGGTTGAGGATCAAAGATATCCGGGGTAATGAGTACCTGGATGCCACCTCCGGCGGTGTCTGGAGTGTCATGGTAGGATATGGGCGGGAGTCCATCGCCCGGGCTGTTTATGAGCAACTCAAGGTGATGCCCTATTTTGCTGGTGCCTACGGTAATATTCCGTCCATAAAATTCGCTGCGAAATTGTTGGAACTTCTTCCCCGGCTGGACAAGGTCTATTTCTCCAATTCTGGTTCCGAGGCCAATGAAAAGGCTTTTAAGATGATTCGCCTGGCCGCCAATATTACCTCCTCCCGCAAGGGAAAGTACAAGATTCTTTATCGAGACCGGGATTACCACGGCACCACAGTTGCCACCATGAGCGCTGGCGGGCAGCTTGAGCGGAAACAGGGATTTGGCCCTTTTGTGGAGGGGTTTACAGAGGTGCCCCATTGTCTTTGCTACCGCTGTCCCTATGACAAGACCTATCCAGAGTGCAACATCGACTGTGCCCGGGCCATTGAAGATGTTATTTTAGAGGAAGGCCCCGATACCGTGGGTGGCTTTATCGTGGAACCGATCACCGCCGGTGGCGGCATTATTATGCCGGTGAAAGAGTATTTCCCCATTGTCCAGGAAATCTGTAAAAAATACGGTGTGTGGATTATAATGGACGAGGTGGTGTGCGGGTTTGGCAGAACCGGTAAGTTCTGGGGACATGAGCATTTTGATGTGGATCCAGACATTGTCACCATGGCCAAAGGCCTTGCCAGCTCCTATGAGGCGTTGTCCGCCACAGCGGTGAAGCAGGAGATTTATGATATTTTTCTAAATGATCCTTCCAATCCCCAGGAGCGGACCAATTATTTCCGTGACATCAGTACCTATGGTGGCTGTACGGCCCCCATGGCAGCTGCTCTGGAAAGTACCAGAATCATTGAAGATGAGCAATTGGTTGAGAATAGCCGCAACAAAGGGGTTGTTCTTCTTGAGAAACTAAAGGCTTTGACATCCCTGCCAGCGGTGGGTGATGTCAGGGGTGTGGGACTCTTCTGCGGTCTTGAACTGGTCCAGGACAAAGAGAAGAAAACACCGGTCACCGAAGCTCAGATGGCTCAACTCATGGGTAACATCATGGCAGAAAAGGTGATTGTGGGCCGTACCAACTCAAGTCTTCCAGGGCTGAACACCACCCTTTACTTTGTTCCCTGTCTCACGGCTACCGATGAAGATATCGACATCATTGTCTCTGCCGTGGAAAAGGCCATTAAAAAAACATTTTAAGGGCCATGTAAAAGTCAACAACCCCTGAGCTAACGACTCAGGGACTTTTTTGCCGGTTTTCTATAAAAAAAATTAATCACAGCTATCATTAACCATCAAGGAAACTCAACATGACACAGAAAAATAGATACTTTGATATCGAAAATCCCTCAGCAGACAAACCGGTAAAACGCCTGAAGTATTTTGCAGGCGGAGAATTCCGCCTCTCACAATCTGAGAAATATATTGATCTTTTTAATCCCTCAACTGGCGATGTTATAGCCCATGCACCCCAATGCAGCCAGGATGAAGTGGAAGAAGCCATTGCAGCAGCAAAAGCAGCGTACCCTGCATGGGCAGCTACACCGGTCCCCAAACGTGTACAGGTACTCTACAAATTTAAAGCCCTGGTGGAAGAACACCTGGAAGAACTCACCCATCTTCTGTGTGAGGAAGAGGGAAAAAACTGGCGTGAGTCCATGGGTGACATACTCAAGGTCAACGAAGTTGTTGAATTTGCCTGTGGTGCCCCCCACCTCATGAAGGGTGAATCTTTGATGAACGCCAGCACCGGATACGATACCGTACTCTACCATGAGCCCATGGGCGTATTTGCTGGCATCGCACCTTGGAACTTTCCTGCCATGATTCCCCACGGCTGGATGTCCCCCATCTGTATAGCCACCGGAAACTGCATGGTACTGAAAGCGGCCTCTACTGTTCCCCAATCAGCCCTGCGTCTTGCTGAACTCTGGAGAGAAGCAGGCCTTCCCGCAGGTGTCCTCAATGTTGTTACCGCAGGCCGGAACGAAGCGGAAATTTTTCTCAGCCACGAAGACATCAAAGGGGTCTCCTTTGTAGGCTCCACCTCTGTTGGAAAGCATATTTATAAAACAGCAGCAGCCAACGGCAAACGTGTCCAGGCCCTTACGGAAGCCAAAAACCATGCCATGGTTCTCCGGGATGCCAAGCTGGAAAGAACTGCAAGGGGTATCATCAATGCATACTGCGGTTGTGCTGGCGCCCGCTGCATGGCCTGTCCGGTTATTGTTGTTGAAAACGTCATTGCCGACGAGCTCATTGAGCTCTTGAAAAAATTTGTGGCAGAGATGAAACTCGGTCCTGCTTACGATCCCGAAACTGGCATGGGCCCTGTCATGAATGCCGGTCATAAGAAGTTTATCAACGACTGGATTGACAAGGGCGTTGAAGAAGGAGCAGAACTCATTATCGACGGTCGTAATCCTGTTGTTGAAGGGTATGAAGACGGCTTCTGGGTCGGACCCACAATATTCGACCATGTGACACCTGAGATGACTATTGGTGACCGGGAAATCTTTGGTCCTGTCCTGTGCATCAAACGGGTTGAAAATTTCGAAGAAGGCCTTGCCCTGATGAACGCCAATGAATTCGCCAATGGTTCGGTTCTCTACACCCAGAATGGTCACTATGCACGTGAGTTTGCTTATAGAAGCGATGGTGGAATGGTTGGAATCAATGTGGGTATCCCCGTACCCCTTGGCGTCTTCGGTTTCACCGGACACAAAAATTCCTTCTTTGGTGATCTCCATTGCATGGGTCAAGACGGTTTTAAGTTCTTTACCGAGTCCAAATGTGTTACCCAGACCTGGTTCCCAGAATCAGGCGACATTGACGCCAAGGTCGATACCTGGGACGGTACGATTACATCCATGCCGGACAAGCATAAATAAGAACATAATCATTGCTTGATCCGTTTCACAACGGCGGGCCGATACAACCAGCGGTCCTTTACCCCGACCGCTGGGGTTTGCCCCGCCGTACTACATGCGACTTGAAGGATATACCAAACAAGGAAAAGGGTATATCTATCATGATCCTGTGAAAGACGTCTACATATACATTCTTGATCCTCACTACAGATCAATTTCAGGGGTTCCCTCCACGTGATTGCTTACCAAAAGATCCCTCCTGTACCTTCCCTCTTTCTTAAAATGCCAGGGGTTGTTCCAAGCATTTTTGCGGCTATTCCTATTTTAACTAATTTTTTTCCATAATAATATATGGTACTGAGTTGGATTGCCAAAAATCCCCACACCATGCCCCGGGATGTCACCTGGATAATGCCCCTTATCTTCATGGCCGTTCATCCGGGGAGGTTATCAGCGCCTGTGTGGCCACCCTTGATCCCCTGGGCCAGGTTTCTGAACTTTCCTTTTGTTCCTTGACAGGGTCATGGATAGTTTGTATTAAATATTATTTTTTAATGTTGGTGATGCTGGGACTTTGGTTTTTGAATTTCATAGGTGACCGGATAAAAAAATTTCGGAACGTTTACCTGCTTTGTCTGATTTTTATGGCAGGCTGTTCCCCCGCTACATCCCAGGACCTTTCAGAACAGGGGGTTCCGATTTCATTGACACAAGCGGAGCGAGATTGGATCAGGGCAAACCCCATTGTGTTGTCTGCGCCGGACCCTTATTTTCCCCCGGCGGAATTTTTTGATGAATTTGGTCAATATAAAGGATTGGTGGCGGATTATCTGGATATAATAACCAAACGGGTGGGATTTAAACTGAAAATTGTGAAGCTGGACCGGTGGGCAGATGTCCTGGATCATGCCAAACAAAAAAGAATTCAGCTGGTGACGGCAGCATCAAAAACGCTCCGCCGGCAGTCGTTTCTTGATTTTTCATCCCCCTTTGTTGAGCTTCCTGCAGTGATCATTGTCCGCCGCCAGGTTAACCAGGAACTGACTCTGGAAAAGTTGAAGGGGATGAGCGTTTCCGTGGTCTATCAATATGCTGCCCATGATTTTATTAGCCATAATTATCCCTACCTTAAGTTGGATCTTGTCTCTGACGTTCAGACAGGGTTGAGAAAAGTCTCGTTTGGAATCGTGGATGCCATGGTGGCCAACATTGCCACGGTTTCCTATTATATTGAGAAAGGAGCCCTTACCAACCTGAAGGTGGCAGGAGAATCAGGGTTTATCTATAAACTTTGTTTTGCCCCCAGAAAAGACTTGCCGGTGTTAACCAATATCCTGAATAAGGGGCTTGCCAGTTTGGGGGAGGAAGAAAGGCATGAAATATACAGCAAATGGATTCGCTTGGAGCGTCCCAAGTTTTTAAATAATAAAATACTGATCTCCCTTGGGCTTGTTTTGGGTATTGGGGTGCTTTTCAGTATTATTGTGATAGTGTGGAACCGGTCTCTTAGAATGATTGTGGCTGAAAAGACCCGGGAATTAAAAAAGAGAATTGTCGAGTCCGAGCAGGCCAAGAAAGCCATGGCTGAAAGTGAAATTCGGTACAGAGGTATTTTTGAATATACAAAAAGCGGTATCATGATTTACGAAGCCATGGCGGATGGAAAACAATTTGTCTGTGTGGATTTAAATAAATCCGCCGAAAAGATAGATGACCTTAAAAATCGGGAAATTATCGGCCGGAGTATTAAGGACGTATTCCCCAATATCCAGGCCTTTGGGCTGCTGTCTGTCATGGAAAAAGTATTGATATCCGGTGTCCCTTCCTATTTTCCCACGGCCTGGTATCAGGATTCGCGAATAGAAGGCTGGCGAAATTATCTGGTCTATAAGCTTCCGTCCAAGGAGATCGTAGTTGTCTACTCAGATGAGACCGACCGCAAGGTGGCTGAAACTGCCCTGATGGAAAGCGAGGAAACACTGGCCGGCATTATCCATTCCGTTAATGATCACATGGTGATGCTGGATGAACAATTAAATATTTTGTGGGCCAATAATACCGCCAAAGAAACCTTTGGCCATCAACTGGAAGTTAAAAAATGCCATGAGATTTTTGCCGGATTACCGGCTCCCTGTGAAGATTGTATCGCAAAACAGTGCTTCAAGGATGGCCAAATGAAGGAGCGGGAGGTCAGGCTGGAAAGAGCCAGCGGGGATGGACTGGATTTATGGGAGACCACCAACCCGACCTCCCTGAACCAGGATGGGCTTCCCAAAAACGTTGTGGTGATTTTCAGGGATATCACCCAGAGAAAGGCCCTGGCCGCCGAAGCCATGCGGTCTGGACGTCTGGCATCCATTGGTGAACTGGCCGCAGGGGTGGCACATGAGATCAATAACCCCATCAACAGTGTTATAAACCTTGCCCAAATCCTTTTGAATGATGCGTTAAAACAAGGGTCTGACCATGATATCCCTCGTCGCATGATTGACGAAGGGACGAGAATCGCAGAAATTGTCCGCAGTCTGCTTGCTTTTTCACGGGATCATCAAGGGGAAAAAATCCCATTGCATTTGAAGGATGTCCTGTTTGAAACCTTTGCCCTGACCGAGGCCCAGATTGTTAAAAGCGAAATTACCCTGGCAGTGGATCTGTCTCCGGATTTGCCAATGATTTTCGGGCATATGCAGCAACTCCAGCAGGTGTTTCTCAATCTTATTAACAATGCCCGTTTTGCCTTGGTAAATAAATTTATTGAACACGGTGCCTTTAAACAGATCAAAATAGAAGGACGGCGGGTGAACAGAGATGGACAGTTGGGTGTCAGAATTGTGTTTGAAGATAATGGGATGGGTATTCCCGAGGCGTTGATTGATCGTATCATGGATCCGTTTTTTACGACAAAACCGGAAAATTTGGGAACCGGCCTGGGGTTGAGCATTAGTCATGGGATTATCAATGATCACAAGGGACAAATTAAAATTCAAAGCAAAGAGGGAGCGTTTACTCGATTTATCATTGACCTTCCCGCAGGAAAAAAAGAATGACTGAAAAAATATTGATCGTTGATGATGAGGAGAATATCTGCTTTACCCTGAAACGGTTTTTATCCGATGAAGGATATGAGGTCTCAACAGCCAATGAGGTTGAAACGGCACTGGAGAAAATTGAGAAGATCGATTTTGATCTGGTATTTGCAGATATACTGCTCAAAGGTCGGTCGGGGATAGAGATACTCAAAGCGGTTAAGGATCGAAAACGAAATTGTCCTGTTGTGATGATCACGGGTGTGCCGACCGTAGACACTGCTTCTGAAGCGGTAAGATTAGGCGCCTTTGATTATCTGCCAAAACCGGTAGTGCAAAAAGGGTTGTTAAAGGTTGCAAGGGCTGCCCTGGGCCATAAACGGTTGGTGGATGAGAAGGAAGCCTACCGATTTAATCTGGAGGCCATTTTCTCAAGTGTTAAAGACGGGCTTATCTCCGTTGATAAAGATTTGAATATTATTGAATTTAACAATGCCGCACAAAAAATCTGCGGGGCTCTCCGGAGGATTACTCAGGGAAACCCGTTGGGGCCTATGAAACTTTTTTGTAATGGCCCCTGTGTTAGTGCCCTTGAACAAACCATTGCCACTAAAAAGCTTGGGGAGTATTCACAGATCCGGTGCAAATATAATAATGATACAGAACAGGTGGTCAGTCTGACGGTTTCCCCCTTATTAGACCCAAATGGGAATCTGTCCGGCGGTATTTTGGCTATCAAAGACCAGACAAGATTGTTTCACCTTGAACAAGATCTTAAAATGCGCCATAAATGCCACAATATCATTGGAAAAAGCGATGTCCTCCAAAATATATTTTCCCTTATCGAAAACCTGGCTGATGTGAAAACCACGGTATTGATTTCAGGTGAAAGCGGTACGGGCAAGGAATTGGTGGCTGACGCCCTTCACTTTAAAGGGAATGACCCCAAAAAACCATTGGTAAAATTAAATTGCGGAGCCCTCCCTGAAAATCTTTTGGAAAGCGAGCTGTTCGGTCATGTAAAAGGCGCTTTCAGCGGTGCGATTAAGGATCGGGTCGGCCGTTTTGAACATGCAGACGGGGGAACGATTTTTTTGGATGAAGTGGGGAATATGTCGCCAAGGATGCAGCTTAGGTTGCTCCGGGTATTACAAGAACAGGAGTTTGAGAGAGTTGGCGATTCCACTACCATTAAAGTGGATGTGCGGGTGGTGACCGCAACCAATCTGGATTTGAAACAGGAGATCAGCAAGGGACGATTTCGCCAGGATTTATATTACCGGCTCAAGGTGGTTGAAATTAACTTGCCGCCCCTGCGACATCGGCGCGAAGATATTCCATTGCTGATGGATCATTTTATTCAGTTGTTTAATAAACAGTTTGATAAGCAGATTAAAGGTGTTTCAAACGAGGTGTGCCAGGCCTTTATGAAATATTCATGGCCGGGCAATATCAGGGAGCTTCGCCATGCCATTGAACATGCTTTTATTGTTTGCCCCCAGCAAATGATTGATGTGAAACATCTTCCCGCAGAAATTTCCGGTACAAACGACTCCTCCGGTGAAAAAGAAGTGCTTCTCAGAGCACTTGAGAAGACCCGCTGGAATAAAACAAAGGCGGCTGCAAAATTGGGGATGAGTCGTCAAAGTCTCTACCGGAAGATAAAGGCGCATAATATTTCAGACATCTGAAGGCATTATGGTATGTATTGGCATGTTACACCTATATTACACATTGTACCATAATAAATTCTTGAAGATTTACTTTCAATAACCATTCGTTTTTTAAAGGAAAAGAGGCATTTATTTTTATGCTCATTCCTTTCTCCCCTTTTAAAATCCGTAAAATATACTGAATAGGATGCGATATTCGGGACTGTTACAAGATGTCCGGAACGGGTAAACCCAGGAGAGTCTTTTTCTCTGATGTGAAGGGTGCCTCATGATTAACTGTCTGATATTTAAGATCATTGTTTAATATTAATTCATTTTTTTGGGAATGGCATCGTTTTTGCTTCGAATATGGTGTGGTAAGATCGAATAGAACATAGCAAGTAAGAACCAGAAACTAAACATCAACAAAAAAGAGGAATTCAGAATGAAGAA
>Ga0208900_1000161_pt1 | contig 40758 bp, 23 predicted proteins | sample AntAceMetag02UKK_FD_184763 | JGI IMG/M metagenome (GOLD analysis project Ga0208900, IMG submission 184763) | Saline lake microbial communities from Ace Lake, Antarctica - Antarctic Ace Lake Metagenome 02UKK (SPAdes) (version 2) | ecosystem: Environmental > Aquatic > Non-marine Saline and... | reverse complement strand
CCTACAAATTACGGCACTGGTTCAGTTGGATAAATACCTGATTTAACTAAAAATATTTAGAAAACCCTAAACAATCACAACTAAAAGTTATATAGTCATCAATACCTTCTTCAAATTTGAAACCGATTTGAAATTTAAAAAAACAATACCATATATTGTGATAATATAGTAATAAAATAACAATATATAGATTATAATTTAAGCCAAAATAAAATTAGCGAAGGTATTGGCAATCAGCTATGCAATCAGAATAATTTGCATATCCATGACATTGGTCCGGGTAGGTCCGGTGATGAAAAGGTCTCCCAGTTCCTGGAAAAAGGCGTATGAATTATTGTCAGCCAGGAATTGCTCCACAGATAACCCAAGGGCTACGGCACGGGTAACGGTGGAGCCGTCGACAAATGCCCCGGCGGCATCCGTGGGGCCGTCATTACCGTCGGTTCCCGCAGACAGCATCACCGTATTTGGCATATCTTGCATGGCTATTGCTGAGGCCAGTGCCAGATGCATATTCCGCCCTCCTGTCCCCTTGCCCTTAAGAACCACAGTGGTTTCGCCCCCGGACAGCACACAAGCAGGTCTGGGAACAGGTCGGTTGGCAAGTGTCACCTCTCTGGCAACAGCACACAGAACTTTTGCCACTTCACCGGCCTCCCCCTGGATCATGGAGGATAGCACCATGGGATGAAAGCCTGCTTTCACCGCCTCTTTTTCTGCGGCATTCAACGCATCTGAAAGACTGCCGACAATGTAATTGTCAACTTTGTCAAACAGGGTATCCCCGGGTTTCGGGGTCTCTGGAATTTTTCCCATCCCCCCGGCTTCAATGTGGTGGCGAACAGAGGGTGGCACCGTGTCCCACAGGGTGTGGTGGTTCAATATTTTTCTGCAATCCGCGAAGGTTCCCGTGTCCGCTGTTGTCATACCCGAAGCAATGATATCCAGATTATCTCCAATGACATCGGACAAAATCAGGGAAACCACATGGGCACCCTGAACACTTCGACACAATTGCCCCCCCTTGATACGGGACAAATGTTTACGGATGGTGTTGATTTCATGGATGGTGGCCCCACAGGACAATAAAAGCCGTGTGGTTTCCTGCTTGTCAGCCAGACCGATGCCCTTGGCAGGGGCCGGGGTGAGGGCAGAGCCCCCACCTGAAATCATGCACACAATCAAATCATGGGGGCCAGCACTGGACACCAGTGATAAAAGTTCATCCGTGGCCCTGCACCCGTTTTCGTCGGGCAACGGATGACCGGCCTCCATCAGACCACACGTATTAAGAGGCACCCCATGATCATATTTTGTAATCACCAGGCCGTCATGGATGTGATCGCCCAGTATGGTTTCCGCTGCCCTTGCCATGGCGGCAGAGGCCTTTCCTGCACCGATGAGGTAAATCCGCCGGATGTCCTCCAGGTAAAAGGAACGGTCCTTGATGTGCAGCATATTATTGACCAGAACAAGATTTTGCCTGACACAGGTTTCAGGATCAACCGCCGAAATCCCAGCCTTAAAAATCCTGGCTGCCGTTTTTTTCATTGCTTGAGAATTGCTCATCATTGCCTCTTCCAGTCGATATCTGAAACATAGGTCAGGTACTGCATTGTCATGACAAAATTTTAGGATGTGCCCTCCCCAAATAAGTATGAGTTTTAATTAACTCGTGAGTTGTAGGTTCTCTGAGTTTGTTAAGCCATTATTTTATAATTTATTGGGCTACCCACTTAAGGCGGGACAGCCTTTTAAATCAAGTGTCTTAGCAGCCTTGATTTTAGGGATTAAAAGCTAATTATCCACATAAAAAACCTTGAGAATATTCCGCCTTAAGTGGGTAGCCATTTATTGAAATAATTAGAACTGAAGTTTTTGTTTTTACTTTTTTAATATTAATAAATTCAATAGGTTATGAGAATTTACAACTCACGAGTAAATAAGTTGCCCATTTGTGCGCTTAGAGGCGGGGACAGATTTGAAAATCTGTCCCCTAAGCGCACTTAGCATGAATTCCCATGGGGCAGGTTCAAATTTTTGCAGCCAGGGAAACCCCCTGGGAAATGGCCCCTTTGGCATCCAGTTCCCCAGCCTTGTGGGCACCACCGATGATATGGCAGGGCACTGACATTCCTTCAAGGGATTTCGCCAAGGTGATCCGGGACTCCTGCCCGGCACAGATCACCACATGATCCAGGGCCAGCACCTTTGCGATTCCATCATGGACAATGTGCAGCCCCTGATCATCAAATTTTTCATAGGCAACCCCGGCCATCATCTTCACCCCCCGTTGCTTTAACACGGCCCGGTGAATCCAGCCGGTGGTTTTTCCCAGTCCGGCCCCGGGTTTGCTCTCCTTTCGCTGGAGGAGATAAACGGTTTTGGGTGAACTGTGAGGATCTCCTTGGGAATTAACCGGCGCAAGTCCCCCAGCGCCTTCATAGTTGCGATCCACCCCCCACTCTTTTAAAAATGCATCCCGATCCAGGCTGGTTGAGTCCCCCTGGTGACTCAACAGGGTGGCCACGTCAAACCCAATGCCACCGGCACCAATGATGGCCACCCGGGAACCCAATGTATCACTTTTCTGGATGGCATGGATGTAAGAGATCACCCGGGGATCATCACTTCCAGGAAAGGCCAGTTTTCTGGGGACCACACCCGTGGCAATAATAATCTCATCAAAGGGTTTTTGCTCCTTGCCCCCTTCCCCGTGACCCTGGGAAGCAAGTTCAGAAGCGGTCACTTTTTTACCCAGAACCAGACGAATCCCCACTGTTTCCAGTTGCCGTCGAAAATATGCCAGGGTCTCGTTAAACTCCTCTTTGCCCGGGATCATCACCGCCAGATTGAGCAGACCTCCAATATCTGCCTGTTCATCAAACAGGGTAATCCGATGTCCCCGCCGGGCTGCAGAAAGGGCAAAGGAGAGCCCGGCCGGTCCTGCCCCCACCACGGCAATATTTTTGACAATCGCTGCCGGTTCAAACACAAGTTCCGTCTCATGGCAGGCCATGGGATTAACCAGGCAGGAACACACCTTTCCCTGGAAAATATGATCCAGGCAGGCCTGATTGCACCCGATGCACACATTAATATCCCGGGGACGGTTCTGCCGGGCCTTTTCCATGAAATCCGGATCTGCCAGAAAGGGCCGGGCCATGGAGACCAGATCCCCCTCACCATCTGCCAGCACCTTTTCCGCCGTCTCTGGTGTATTGATGCGGTTACTGGTCACCAGGGGCAAAGAAACAGCCCCCTTTAATTTTGCCGTCACCCAGGTAAAGGCAGCCCGGGGAACCATGCCCGCAATGGTGGGAATCCGGGCTTCGTGCCAGCCGATGCCCGTGGAGATAATGCTGACACCGGCCTTTTCCATCTCCCGGGCCAATAAAATCACCTCATCCAGGGTACTGCCCCCCTGCATGAGATCCAGCATGGAAAGACGATAGATGATAATAAACTTTTTCCCCACCTGCTGGCGCACCCGGCCCACAATCTCCAGGGCAAAACGGATGCGGTTTTCATAGCTGCCCCCCCATTGATCCTTACGCTGATTGGTCACCTGGGAAATAAACTGGTTAATGAGATAGCCCTCAGAGCCCATGATCTCCACCCCGTCATACCCGGCCTGTTGGGCCAGGGCCGCACACCGGACAAAATCTTTAATCTGCTGCTCAATGTCCGCTTCAGTCAACGCCCGGGGGGTAAAAAAATTAATGGGAGCCATGATGGCCGAAGGGGCCACCAGCTGTTCATGGAACCCATACCGGCCGGTGTGAAGAATCTGCATGGCAATTTTGCCCCCGTTGTCATGCACGGCCCGGGTGATGATGCGGTGATTGTCCACCTCAGATTCATTGGTGAGCATGGCCCCATGGTCTGCCACACACCCTTCCCTATTAGGCGCAATACCACCGGTGATGATCAGGCCCACCCCTCCCCTTGCCCGCAGGCCAAAATATGCGGCCATGCGCTCAAAACCACCCGGGATCTCTTCAAGACCTGTATGCATGGAGCCCATGACGGCCCTGTTTTTCAATGTGGTAAAGCCCAGATCAAGGGGGGTGAACAGATAGGGAAAGAGCAAGTTTTCCATTTTATTATTCCTCCAGAGTATGTAGAACAAGTTTAATAGCTTCGCCAAATTTTTAAATGTGCTTTGAATTAACGCATTACCCTCGGTTCGATAGCCATCATAACATACTGTAGTTTAAATAAAATTTTCTTCAGGTTTTTTGTTTGTTATTTTTTTATATCAATAAATTCAATTTGTTATAAAAAAATGGTCGAACCGATGGGCATTAGGCCCGCATATGGTATTTTGAGCCTTTTTAATACCAACATATGGGGTATTAATCGATCAAAAATAAAATTGGCGAAGGTATTGAGGTTAGCATCAATTTTTTATACATTGTTGGCTTTTTGATTTCAACCAAAATCAGTTGACTTTAACTCCTCATCTTTGTTACTATTTTAAATTATTTTTCGTAAATATTCGGGCAACACCCCATATTCACCTAATTTTGGCCTACTCACCCCCCACCTTTAGCATTAATATGCTAAGCAATCCCCAATAAACGAATATGGGGCACTGGCCAAACATTTACATTACCAACCCGAATATTTACTATTTTCCGGATGAATCCCCGGGGGATAAGAAGCAAGCACACTTTGCGGGATCAATCATGTAGATTTGACCTTTAAACAGCCCATGGAGCATGGAGCACAAATGAAAAATATTCTCATTGTTGATGACATTAAGGTTAATCTAAAGGTACTTGAGGTTTTGTTGTCCCGCAACGGATATAATACCACATCGGCACTGAGTGGAAAAGATGCCTTGAGCCTGCTTCAGATCAAACCCGCTGATTTAATCATTTCGGACATTCTAATGCCTGAAATGGATGGATTTCAGTTCTGCCGCCTGTGCAAGCTGGATGAAAACCTCAAAGAGATCCCTTTTATATTCTATTCATCCACCCACACCGAAGCAACCGCCAGAAAACTGGCCCAAACGGTGGGGGCCAAGGCCTTTATTACCAAACCGGCTGATCCGGCCATGCTGCTTAAAACCATTAACAGCATACTTAATGACCATGAATTTCTTCCCCCCGGGCATGAAGACTCCATGGAAGACAATGAACCGCTCACCAAGATAAACACTCCCCAGGATGCCAGTCAAACCCGGAATCAGGAGACCCACCACGCATTACTTAAAAATATTCCCTGTGCCGTGTGGACGGTTGATGCCGGGGGCAACATCACATATATAAGCCCTGCTGTGGAAAACATCACCGGTTTTACTATGAATTATCTCCTGGAAACCGGAAAAAGGCAATGGTTGAAAAGGGCTCACCCCGACCATGTGCAAAAGGTAAAAAATGCCTATAAGAATCTTTACCAAAACAGGATTGCCCTGGATATTGAATACCGTTTTGAATGCCGGGACGGAGAGTTCATATGGCTCCATGAAAAATCAGGGCTGCCTTATATAAAAAAAGGGATTCAGTATGTTGACGGTGTGTCCCTGGACATCTCGGAAAAAAAATACCTCCAGGCCCACCGGATAAAATCCCAGGAACGCCAGGCCATGCAGACCTTCACCGGAGGAATAGCCCAGGATTTAAACACCCTTCTCACCGGTATAACAGGCTACATTGAACTTTCCTGCATGGCCGACACAACCCAGTTGGAACAGCAGGAATTTTTAACCGGTGCACTGGACATAACCCGCAGGGCATCGGAACTGACTCGGCAATTGTTTGCCCTGTCCAGCAATCGTAAACCGGCAAGGACAGACGTGTTGCTCTCAGAGGTGGTGGCAGCCGTCACCCAGGAGGTGCTTGACAACAGCAAAATACAGATCAAACTGGACATTCCATCGGATCTGTGGCCCTGCCCGGTGGATCCCGGCCCCATGACCCAGGCCATGGCAAATGTGCTCTTAAACGCAAAAGAAGCTCTGGAAGTAAACGGATTTATTGAAGTGATCCTGCAAAATCTTTCCATTGAAAAAATAGAATTTATTTCAGATATTGTTTTAAGCCCGGGGTGTTACACAAAAATAACCATACGAGACAACGGACGGGGCATTGAAAAAGACCACCTGGGCCGCATCTTTTACCCCTATTTCACCACAAAAACCGGAAATATCCAGGGACAAGGTCTTGGACTGACCATCAGCCAGGCTGTCATAACGCAACATGGCGGTGTCATGTCGGCAACCTCCCCCAAAGGGGCAGGCACCACCATGGACATATACATTCCCATCCCTAAAGCCCAAAAAACAGCAATGATAAAACCCGCCCCTCCCCCAGCCCCCCCGGTGGACAAAATCCTCATGATTGATGGGGATGAAATGGTTCTGCACATTACCTGTAAGATCCTTGAGCGTACGGGGTTCCAGGTCACCTGTGTCAAAACCGGGACAGATGCCGTCAACACCTGCAAAGCGGCCATGGCATCCGCTCTTCCCTTCACCCTGGTGATTGTGGATCTCATGATTAATGATGATAACAGAACCGGAGTCACCACACTGGAAAAGCTTAGAAAGATCCACCCGGCCCTGCTGGCAATTGCCTCAAGCGCAGACCCTTGTGATCCTGTCATAGGGCAATACAAACAATACGGGTTCAATGGCACCGTGTCAAAACCCTATGTGGCCGGTGAACTTGTGGCTGCCATAAAAGCACAATTGATGCCCCCCACCGGGTAAAAAAGAAGCCGGGGCCCGTTTCTGCATGGATTGTCAAGGATCACCGGTATTGTGATCCAGCTCAAAAACAACAATTTATGGCGTCCTTCATATGCCCCAAAAGTAATTTACAGTCTTTTGGAAAAAATCTGCCCGGAACACCAGAAATCACCACTGGAGAACAGAGATGAAAAACACCAATAATCCCACCATCCTCATCGTTGACGACACAAAAACCAATGTTGATGTGCTGGTGCAGGCCCTGAAAAGCGAGTACAAACTGGGGGTGGCCCTCAATGGAAAAGATGCCATTCGTTTTGTCAACACCCACGCACCGGATCTCATTCTACTTGACATTATCATGCCGGGAATGGATGGCTTTGAGGTATGCAAAACATTAAAAGCTGCCCCGGCAACCCGGAATATCCCCATTATTTTCATCACCGCCATGGACAATCAGGCCCACAGAACAAAATGCGTTGAATGCGGCGGGGTGGATTATATCACCAAACCCTTTATGGCAGGTGAAGTAAAAAAGAAAATCCTCACACACCTTACACCGGGTTAATTCAAGCTCCCCATTGATAAATTCACCCATCACTCCATGAATTCAATCATTTTACCAAGAGAGACAGACAGCTAATGGAACAACACCCTCATGACGGCATTGCAAGCACAGGGGACTACCATGGAAAAATACTCAAGGGAAACCACAGCCAGGATCTGAAAACCTATATCTCAGACACAATTTCCAGGATGCAGGGCTTTGAACACACATTAATTCCTGTCATTCCCTACCTGTCTGCCTGGCAGGAACAGGAAAATGCCATGTGGTATGAATTTGCCGGACAAGGCTTTTGTGATCTCATGCAATGTTCCCCCGATGCGGTGGCAGAAATCTTCAGAAACAGTATTCTTGAACGACGGGTTTACAACTACAGACAAGTCCATAAAGGGCAGGTGAACACCCAGGTGAACACCCAGGTGAACACCCAGACACTTAAATCCTCAGAACTGTCCCATTCACGAAGGGGACTGCGCGAAGAAGGAGAAAAAAAAGGGTGTACGGAAGCCGTTTACAAGGTGCAGCTCCAGGATGGGTCTGTTGTATGGCTCAAGGATCAGGCCACGGTGAAGGCATTTGATGCAGATCAGATTCATATCTCTTCGGGATGCCTGACCCTGGTCACCAAGGAGATGGAAGCCGAAGAAGAACTCATCAGAACCCAGAACAAACTGAAAAAAAACGCCCGGGCATTGGAACGTGCCAAACAGATCCAGGAAAAAAACACACGAGACCTCTCCCATGCCATGGAAGCTGTGGAAGCCGCCAGAAAGGAGGCGGAAAAGGCCAACAGGGCCAAGAGCGAATTTCTGGCCGTCATCAGCCACGAAATCCGCAACCCCATGAACGGCATCCTTGGCACCTGTGATCTGATCATGGCCGACGAGCTTTCCCGGCAGCAGAACGAATACCTTGGCATCATCAAAAGTGCTGCCATCTCCCTTTTAGGTCTCATCAATGATATCCTTGATTTTTCAAAAATAGAGGCCGGAAAGCTGACCTTTGTGGAAACCCCTTTTAATATAAGGGAGGTGATTGAAGATGTGTCAGATCTTTTTCTGGAACTGGTGTCCAAAAAAAGACTGGAACTGGTGCTGGATATCCACCCGGATGTTCCCACAACGCTGATATCTGACCCCATGCGTCTTCGCCAGGTGCTCATCAATCTGACATCCAATGCACTTAAATTCACGGAAAAAGGAGAAATCATCATCGGGGTGGCCCTATGCCACAGTAATGAGTCCCATGCCGAGTTGGAATTTAAGGTTAGTGACACCGGTATTGGCATTGCCCCGGAGCACCAGGACAATCTGTTTGACTCCTTTACCCAGGTGAATGATCCAGGAAAACAGGAATATGGGGGCACTGGCCTTGGCCTTGCCATCTCCCGACAGATCGTCACCATGGTGGACGGCACCATCTGGATGGAAAGTACCCCGGGCAGGGGCAGTACCTTTTATTTTAAAGCCCCGTTTAAATACCTGCCCCCGGCCCCGGAAAGCCCTTTGGATGTTCCCAAAGCCTTTGGTCAATACAATGCCCTGATTGCCGGGCCCAGTGGCAGCAGTCAAGGGGTCCTTCAACGCCTGCTCCAGACCTGGGGATTTAAGGTATCAGTGGCCATTTCCGGGGATCAGGCCCTTGCCATGCTGGCACCCAAAGACTCAGGCCCCCCCTTTGAGTTGATTCTCATGGACATGGGGTTGGACACCCTTGAACCTGCCCATGGCCTGCTCCAATTAACCGCATCCTCGCCAAGATCTCTGTTCATTGCTGTCATCAACATGGGCCGGGACAAAGAGGCCCGGCGTGCCATGACTCTTGGCATCAAAAGATCCCTGACCAAACCGTTGAAACAGACGCTACTTTTGGAAACCATCAAACAGGGACTTGGCTTCCCCACAAAGGCCTTTGATCCAGACACAACACCTGCCCCGCCCGGGGAACGATTTTTAAACACCCGGGTTCTTATTGTGGAAGACAATATCATCAATCTGAAAATCGGTGCCGAAATGCTTCGCCTGGCAGGGGTTGAGGTGGATACGGCCCAAAACGGCATGGAAGCCGTTGAGAAAGTTCAGACAGCAACCTATGATGCAGTGCTCATTGATATCCAGATGCCCTTATTGGATGGCATTGAAGCCTCCCGGATCATCCGCCAGGAATTTTCCAGCCATGATCTGCCCATCATTGCCATGAGTGTCCATGCCAAATCCATAAAATGGAAGGCATGCCTGGCAGCGGGAATCAATGACTATATTCTCAAGCCTTTTAATAAAAAGGCCCTGTTGGCGGTGCTGAAAAAACAATTGGGATATCGTCATGGAATCGCCTCTGTTCTGCCCCCTGAAGAAGCAGCCCGGGAAAAAACAGACATCCCGACAATGGATACCCTGGCGGCCCTGAACCTCCAGGAAGGCATTGAACGGATGGGAGGAAGCCGGAAAATTTTTGCCGAAATAGTGTCGGATTTTTGTGAGGAGCATGCCACCTTTCATACTATCCTGGAAACATGCCTTGAAAACGGTGATTTCAAAGGGGCAGCCACCCTGGCTCACTCCATCAAAGGGGCTTCTGGCAATATTTCCGCCCCCCATCTGTTTGAGGCAGCAAGGGATCTGGAGCAGGCTTGCTGGGACAAAAAAGAAAATCAGATCAAACAACTACTTCCCCCGGCACACAAGGCTTTTTTACAGGTGTGTGATGCTGCCCTGCAATTTATTGAAAGTGAATCTGAATCTGAATTTGCACAAATACAGCAAACTAACAGCACACTCGTCGCTTCCCAGGTACAGCCAGAGGAAACATCGTCCTCACAAACCGTTTTACCCAAAATGCAGGCATTACTGGAAAGTCTGGACAGCTTTGATCCCATTGAGTCTGAAACCCTGGTCACAAAGATTCAGCCACTGATGACTGATGCCGCAAAGGAAGAGATGGGTATACTTGTAAAACATATTAAAAATTATCAATTTGATGATGCCCGCACCGTGTTGGAGTCCCTCATGCGTAGCCTGATGTCTCCGTAATGACCATACTTCCCAAAAGCAGCGGGATGGGCAGCATATCACCTGCCCATCCCGGCCCCTTTTGTGAAAATAAGGATTTTTATCCATGAAAATCATTAATGACTGCACCATTCTTGTGGTGGATGACACCAAGGCCAATGTGGCGGTACTTGTTGAGGCTTTAAAAGAATTGTATAAACTGGGGGTCACTCTCAATGGTGAGGATGCCATCCGGTTTGCCCAGGAAAAACAACCCGACCTGATTCTTCTGGACATTGTCATGCCCGGCACCGACGGGCTTGAGGTGTGCCAACGACTTAAATCAATGCCTGAAACCCAGGATATCCCCATCATATTCATCACCGCCATGGATGATTTGAGTCATAAAACCAAGGGCTTTGATTTCGGGGCAGTGGATTACATCACCAAACCCTTTGACGTCACCGAGGTCAAGGCCCGGGTGAAAACCCATCTCACCTTAAAGCTTGCCCAGGAGGCCCTTAAAAATCAGAATACCATCCTGGAAGAGATGGTGCGGGAACGAACCTTGGAGCTGAGAAAAGCCCAGATAGAGATAGTAAGTCGCCTGGGAAAGGCTGCAGAATATCGAGATCAGGACACGGGCACCCACATCAACCGCATGAGCAAATATTGCCGCATCATGGGGAAAGCACTGGGACTGTCCCGGGAAGAGTATGAACGCCTGGATCTTGCCTCCACCATGCATGATGTGGGTAAAATCGGCATCTCAGATAATATTTTGCTCAAGCCCGGCAAGCTGGACGGGAAGGAGTGGAAATCCATGAAAGGCCACACCCGCATTGGAGAGCAGTTGCTTTCCGGGGGGTCTTCCCAACTGCTGGAGGCGGCCCGGGTCATTGCCATGACCCACCATGAAAAATGGGATGGAACCGGATATCATCAGCACCTCAAGGGGGAGGAGATCCCCCTGGAAGGTCGCATCACCTGCATCTGTGATGTGTTTGATGCCCTGATTTCCCGGCGGCCCTACAAAGAACCCTGGCCTGTGGACATCGCCCTGGAAGAGATCAAACGGGGCAAGGGGACGTTCTTTGATCCTGAATTGGTGGATCTGTTTGTCTCCCTGCAGCCAGAAATAATGAAAATCGTTGAGGCCCACCAAGATGAAATGCTCTGATCATAATGTTTAACCATTTCATATAACGGGCATGTCCTGCCGGACACAACGAATACTGGGTCGTAGACGCGGAGCCAAATGATATCATGCCGCCCCCTCCGACGGGCAATGGGCCCGGCCCGGGACTGTTAGACAGCCCAATTGGCCGGTTCCTATTACCCATCGGAGGGGGCTCTGCTGACGTCAACTCCACCCTCCCATGTCCATCAACAAACTCGGGGAATCATGCTTTCAGCGGTGCTGATCTCAATATAGGACGCCCCATGATCACACCCAAAATGGCCAGCCAATACAGTGATCAAATCCTCTGCTTTAAATTTTCCCTGATCCACCAGACGCTGGATGACCTTCTGGATGGGGTGGGTATTAAAATCCTGACGCTCAATAAAATCGGGAAAAACGCCAAAGGAAAGGGCCATGACCCGCATAATCTGCTCATCATATAATTGGGCATAAATGGGATTATCTCCCCGGTAGGCGGCAATGGCCAGAATGGTCTGACCAGAAATAGAATCTGCCACAATGGCCCGGGTATTCAGCCGCATGGAGGCTTTTACCGCTGACTTGGCCAGATACGCCGTGACTTTATTCTCCAGAAGATATGGCGTATCCAGAAATGAAGTTCGATCAGCTTCCACTTCCCCGGCAATGCGGGCCATGGTCTGCACCGCCTCCAGGGGATACCGCCCATTGGCCGTCTCCCCGGACAACATTAAGGCATCGGCATGATCCAGGCAGGCATTGGCCACATCAGATACCTCGGCCCGGGTGGGACGGGGGGAATGAATCATGGAGTGCAGCATCTGGGTGGCCACAATCACCGGACAATGACGATCAATGCAGGTTTTAATCATCTTTTTCTGGATCAGGGGAATTTTCTCCGCAGGAATCTCCACTGCCAGATCCCCCCGGGCAATCATCACCCCATAGGCCACATCCAGTATTTCATCCAGATGATCCACCCCTTCCCGGTTTTCAATTTTGGCGATGATCTTCATGGGGCTTTGTTTTTCATCAAGAATTTTCTGCACAGCCAGAACATCGTCCCTGTTGCGCACAAAGGAGTGGGCAATAAAGTCCAGGTTCTGATCTGCGGCAAACCGGATAAACTCTTTGTCTTTTTGACTCAGGGCCGGTAATTTCACATGTACCGACGGGATGTTTACACTTTTCTTTCCCTGTATCACCCCGTCATTTTCCACGGTGCAATAAAGAAAAGCAGCATCTTTGTCCGTGACGGTCAAGGCCACATCGCCATCATCAATGAGTACCGAACTTCCCACCGGGATATCCCGGACAAAATCTTTGTGGGAAACGCAGATAATATCTCCAGCACATTGTCCCAGGGGATCACCCATGATGCGCACCCTGTCTTCATAAGTCACTTTAAGGGATTGATCCGCCTCACAGGTTCGTATCTCAGGCCCCTTGGTGTCCAGCAGAATGGCAATTTTATTGGAGATCCCCCGCACGGCGGTGATGACTTTCATGGCAGAATCATGGGTCATGTGGGCCGTATTAAGCCTGACCACATCCATACCTGCCCGGTGAAGGGCTGTTAAGAAATCAGGCTGACAATGAAGATCTGAGATGGTGGCGACTATTTTTGTTTTTCTTGGCATAGGTTGTGTCCTCTGGGTTGCTTTTTACATGGAAAAGCCAACAGCAAAATCAATATGGCTCCAGGGAATACTATCATCCAGGATCTGCCCGTGCAAATATAATTCTTGCCCGTCTATATTCCCCGGAATTCAGATACTCCCAAGAGCAGCACGACCAAAAGCGTAGGCATCCATATCAAGATTTATGGAATTGGGTAATGCGCTTAGGGGATAGATTTTTAAATCTGTCCCCGCCTCCACGATAACTCATAAACTCGGGTTAAGATCAAGTTTAAACATTATTGACACTTTAAGGTTTTTATGATTATTTAAATGTACGTTTAGGAATGAGTCCGCAATAATATCCCCATTTGAAAATTGGGGCGCACTATCCTTCAACGATAGTAGGTTCTGAAAAGGGCAAGTTATTTAAGACTGATTCCTTAATCAACAAAAATTGAGGCAATAGATGGATAAAGAACCAAGATATATAGCTCTATACATGGGCCTTATAACCGTTTTTCTGGTCTGGTTCCTGAGTTTGACAGGTGTCTTTAATTTCCCCAACGATATCCTGTATGACACCTTTGTCAAGCTTCACCCAGAAGCCCGCCAGGGATCCAAAAATGTCATGATCATGGAGGTGAGCTATGATCAGCTACACAGTGAAAACAAAGAATGGATCACCCTTCTGGATCACCTCCATAACGCAGGGGCCAATCAAATTATATTTTCGTTCTTTCCCCCTTTGGCATCCGAAAAGTTTTATGATACAGCCGCCGCCATGGGCAATGTTATTTTTGGCAGGCGACAACTGGAGAAAGAAGAGCAGAGCAGAGGTGAGCCCTTTGACCCCATTCCCTCCCCGGCCCAGGGAAAACAAATTATCATGGCCCCCTATAATATACCGCCAGATCATTATGGGGTTCACCGCCTGGAGCAAGCCTATTTCTACGTAAATAATCAAAGAACACCCTGTTTTCTCATGGCGGCTGCGGCAAAAAGGGGTCAAAACAATTTGCCCGTTGAGGATATAATTTCAGTTAATTTCATGGGTGCCGCGACAACACTTCCCAATATTGACTTTGAAAAAATCCTGTCCGGTAATGTCATTACAGAACTGATCCATGATCGCAGTGTCATCATTGGATTGAAAAAAATGACAAATTCCCCTGGTTTTCAAACCCCCATTCACTCGGGGAACCGCAGCATTTCCCTGGTGGAATATCATGGATATACACTGGATACGCTGATGGGACAAAAAACAATTATATGGCCTCGTCCCCTGGTGATATTATTGTTTATAATCATGGTCACACTCCTTGGATTAATCACCTATTCCTTGCTAAGTGGCACCATGGCCGTGATTTTAACGGCTCTGTTTTTTATAATCTCTTTTGTTTTAAGCTGGGTTTCATTATCATACGCACTGTTCTGGCCTCCTTTGTTTGAAATTATTATCACCGAAACGATTGTGCTGATTTTTATATTTCTAAGGGCCTATTTTTCCAAAACTGCCATTTTAAAAGAGATGATTCTAACCGGATCCAACCAAATGAGAGATCGTTTTTCACCCACTGGATTTTATGCCTCCAAGGACTATTGGTCCAGTGTAATCAACATGGTGAACCAGACGTTGAATCTTGAACGGACCATTTTTCTGGAAAAGGTAAGAAAGGATCACCGGGTCAGAGAGGTCATCGCACTTAACACATCCATTAATGACATTGAGGAGCGACGCAGGGATTACGAAAGAACGCCATACGCCACCGCCATTGAAGAAAACAGACCCATTAAAATCAAATCCTACTTTAAGACGGCCCGGGAAGCAGATGAACAATACATAGTCCCCCTTGTTTTTGAAGGCCGTATCCAGGGCTTCTGGGCCTTTGTTATTTCGTCCGGGAACACCGCTGAAATAGACACCCTTCTTCCCACAATCCAGCGGTTTTCCCTGGAAATCGCCGAAATCCTCAACAAGCGAATCAAATTTCGCATTGCACGGGCAGGCCAGAAAAGAATCGTTAACAAAATATTACGCCTGGAAGCAAAGGGAAATCTTTACCAGGAAGTAAGCAACACCATCCGCATGCTTGGACGACGACTTTCGGCGCTATTTGTTATTTTTAACGCATTGGAATCTGCCATTATTTTATATGATATATTTGGACAGCTGATCCATGTAAACAAAGGCATGACCCATATTTTAAAAAAAATGAACATTGCAGCACCATTTAAAATGAGTGCCCTGGATCTTGCCATAACGCTGACAGGCCATACCATGGAAGAAATGAGAAATATGTTCAGTCAGATTATTGTAGATCATGACAGTATCAACCTGCCGGTGAACATATCCGATCATCGGCGAGCATACGTGCTCACCATCCGTCCCCTGCTGGGTGAAGACAAAGACTTTTTACAGGATGAGGCTTATCCCTTTGATCTCCATGGCATACTCTTTGAAATGAAAGACCTGACAGACATCAAAGATGTCAGCAGAAAAAAAGCCGCTTTTTTCCAACGCAGCAATGCCCGCCTCAAAGATGGCGTAACGTCCATAAGCAACGCATGCATGATGCTTGAAGAAGATGACATGCTTGCGGCTCAGAAAAAGCAACTGATTGAAACGCTTAAAGACAAAAAAGAAGATATGATAAGTTTCATTGATGAACTCAATGACTACATGGGGAGAGATATTTTTTCCGAAACCCACCAGGTATTTCCCGTCAATGCCATGGAAATCCTCACAGATGCCATGGAAAACCTGGGGGAGGAATCCACCCAGAGGCAAATTTCATTTGATGTCATACCCCAAACCATGTCCGATATGACCCTGGCCAACCCGGGAGATTTAAAAAAACTTTTTACGTCCCTGCTTTTCTTCCTGTTGCAGGATGCTTATGATGAAACTGTCATACAGATTCGGGGACAACGCCACGGGGATCATCTATTATACGTGTTGCATAATTCAGGATACGGCATGCCAGATGATGATTTTCAGCGGTACTTATCTTCAAATCACCTGACCGATTCCAAGGCGTTTAAAAATATCCATGAGATGGCCCCCACACTGGAAAAATGGAAGGGAGAACTCACCGGCAGCAGTGATGTGGGAGGTGGCATTGAGTTTCGTCTCAAACTGAGCGTATTTATAGAAAGAAGACAGGCTGAACGCCGTGATTGAATCCTTTTTACTGCCCATATTTCCTCCGGGGAGCCTTGCCAACTCAGTCACAACCACGGTGTGGATCGGCGTGTGTGTCACCTGTTTTTTTAACCTCAGACTGGGCTGGGTATTAAGCGGGTTGGTTGTTCCCGGCTATCTGATTCCGCTTTTTATGATCAAACCGCTCTCTGCCAGCGTTATTATCTTTGAAGCCCTTATCACCTATTTTCTGGTGTGGTTTTATTCCGAATACCTTTCACGCCTGGGGCTATGGAATAGTTTCTTTGGAAGGGATCGTTTTTTTGCCCTGCTTTTGATGAGCGTCATTGTGCGGCTGACCTTTGATATGGTTCTGCTGCCCCTGGCCGGTGAGTATGTAACGACCACATGGGGTATTGTTTTTGATTATCGTAACAATCTTCACAGCTTTGGTCTAATTGTGGTGGCACTGCTTGCCAATCAATTGTGGAAACCGGGATTCAGAAAAGGAATTATTCCGGCATTCATAATCCTTATCACCACCTATGCCATTGTCCGTTATGTGTTGATTCCCTTTACCAATTTTAATATGGGCAACATCGTTTACATGTACGAAGACATGGCCGCATCCATGCTATCCAGCCCCAAAGCCTATATTATCCTGTTAACGACCTCGGTTGTGGCATCCCGGATGAACCTTCACTATGGATGGGATTACAGTGGTATTTTAATTCCCTCATTACTGGCCCTGCAATGGTATCAGCCGGAGAAACTGGTTTATACATTTCTGGAAACCTTTGTGATTTTAACCGCTGCTTCCCTGGTTTTAAAACTCTCCTTCTTTAAAGAGGCCAATATGGAGGGGGCCCGGAAAACCCTTCTTTTTTTTAATATCGGCTTTGTATATAAGCTGCTTCTGGGCTGGGCCATCATCTGGTGGTTCCCCCAGTATAAAGTGACTGATTTTTATGGGTTTGGATATCTTCTCACCACCCTTCTGGCCGTTAAAATGCATGATAAAGATATTGTGGTGCGGGTGACAAGGGCGACCCTGCAGACATCACTGGTGGCGGTGATTGTGGCCAGCATCATTGGTTTTGGGGTCACCTACATACCCAACCTTATCTCTTTATCCGCTGAATCCTCGGTAAGAGACGGGGTGATCTTAAAAGACGTGACGGGCAGACGTCTTATTGATATTTTAAAGGAAGACCGGGTGAAGCTGTTTGCCTCCTTGGAAAAAAATTCCTTTGTCCCTCCCCTGCCCCGGGATCTGGAAATTTTTTCAGAGGCCATAAGGGCCATTGAACAGCATATCCATACAAAAAAAGGGGAAGACCTTCACCGGGCAGAAAAGCTTCTCAGCCTGATAAATTACGCCATGCTCACCGTGGAAAACCAGTATCTGTACCTGTATGAACAAAGCCCACGCAAGGGGTGGGGAAGTTATATATTTAATATGAACTTTAACAATGCCATGGTCATTGAGGTACCGGCCCCCCTGGATGAATGGGGAACCCTTGAAGCCGGGACCTGGCTGTTTACATCGTTCAATGCCCGGGCACTTGCCCTGGGCGGCTCCGGCCTGGAAACCAACGATGACGGATCCTCTGACATTCTACAGACCCCTTCCACGCTGTTTTCCATATTTCAGCGGCTTGTTTTTAACACCAATATCCTCCAGATAAGGGGGCATACAGCCAAAACCATCCGGGTACTCACAGGCGAACGATCTGTTCCCACATTTACCGATAAACCGCTCATTGATTCCATGCTCTGGGTGAAATCGTCATTGCCTTCCGGCCTTGATCTTGTGGAGCTTAAAAAAATCATTGGAAACTTTCGCATGGAATGGGGGCGTTCCCCATTCAAGAATACCCTACGGGACACTGCCCATTCAGGGTTTGCAGAATTAATGCTGAACCGTCACCAGGCAAGAAGTTTAATGTTTAAATCCCCCTTTGAAGAAAAAAAACGCCCCTTTGAAGTCAGAGAGCAGAGCATTGTGGGGTATCTCCAGGACTGGTTGCTCCAGGGCAAACAGAAAATTTCAAAAAAGGGTTCGGATCTCTATAAAATCCCGAGATTTGAAGAGCTGCTCTTTTTTGATCATGAAATCCTAACTCCCCTGGTAAAGATATCCCGGGAGATGTACACGGATAATGCCTGGTCCCCGGAGGCCGTAAATGAATTAAACGCCTTGAATGCCTCCTGTGCCGTCATGGGCTATGAACTCATCCAGTATCACCATAAAACATCCAGCCAGGACTACCTGATCTTATCTGAAAAAGATGACATGGCTGAAAAACGATTCTGGGGCAATTATATTTTTCGCCTTGGCCCATTAAATCCGTATCTCATACAGGTGCCACGGCCGTTGTCGGAAATAAATGTTTTTGAATATTCTGTTGCACTTTTTGAACGTATCAAGGCAAAATGTCTGATGATCAGCACAGCCCATCCGTTGACCAACAGGGATGGATCATCGGACATCATACGCATGAAGAATAAAACGAGTATCTTCACATTGGTGAACCAGGTGATGATCAGAGAAAATGCAGATGCCCCCCTGATGGTCATCCAGTGCAGGGGCATGGGTGTAAAACCCGATGCGCCCCTGCCCGATACCGACGTCCTTTTGTCCTTAAGAACGGGTGTAAAACTGTTCAGCGGGCTCAATACCTTAACCCGTGACTTGATAGGCACCCTGAAAAAGGATGGCCTGACCGTTAAACTGGCGGACGGTTCCCGGGGCACTGCTGGCTATGAGGTGGGTAGAATCCCCCAGGCCATGTACCTGGATCACGCATTAAATAAAGAGTTTGCCATTATCTGGCTCTCCCCTGTGCTTCGGGCGCACTACCGGCAGCAGACAGAAAACACCATACATGCAAATCAGTTCCAGGCATTGGGAATAGAGACCCTGGAAGCGGATCTTTTCAGCGTAATACATGGGGTAAAAAGGCAGGCATCCCCTTTACCAGAGGGGTATAAACGTCAAATGTCATCTTACATTAAAACCCATGACATCATTGTGCTTGATAATATCATGCATCAATGGCCCCATCTCACATATAAAAGGGTGATTGATCTCAATTCAAAACAGAGTTTTTTATTGATATTCCAGGCCCCGGAAACCCTTACCGCCGTGATAAATCTATTTCCAAGGGACATGGACACCCGGTTGCTGGTGAGTCCTGATCATATGGATCAAAACGACATCTCCGATTATGTTGATGGCAGAACCCCATGGCTGGAGTGGAAAAAACAGTGAAAAATAAAATCCAGACCCCACTGATCTCGCTGTTAACGATAGTGCTGTTGCTATTGCTTTGTTTCACAACGGCTTGGGGATCAGAAAGAAGCTATAAAACATTAAAAGAAAAATTCTTAACCCATCTTAAAAACCCCGATGCAAAGATAAGTCTTTGCTATAACGTGGAAAAAGAAAAATGGACAGAGTTTGAGCTTCCCCGGGCAACGGATAAAGTAAAGGTGATCACCACGGCCAATATCCCGAAACAGGCCGCGGTTGATGAAGAAACCCCAATGAACTATGCCCTGGAATTCCAGCTCCTTGACAAAAAAAATAATATCCTCAAGTCAGGGGTATATCACCAACATACCGCCATTACTAAGTATGGCGATCCAGCCCTTGGCCAAGACTACACCTCAAGTTATTATTTTGACGAGCCCCTGATCCCTGGGGATGGCAGAATCATGATGCTGGATTTTATGGGAATACCTGACACAAACAACTTAAAGATGCGGTTTCGTCTTTCCCATAAAGATGCCATTATTTCAGATGTGGTCATGCGGCTCTATTTCCCGGAAGTGATCAGCGAAGGTAAATTGGAGCACCTGTGGAAACGAACCGGAAAGACAAAAAAGACCCAGCTTGCCCAAGGGAATATCTATTCCAGTGATTTTTTAACGGAGGCGGAACAGATCAACCTCATGCGTCGCACCTGGCGTCCCCTGGCACCCCTGGGAACAGAGGGTACCGATTATGTCACCCGCAGACTTTATGTCTTAAAAGAGGTGGATGACACCTCTGTTAAAACCGCTGCTCTTGTCAAGGGAATTGCCCTGGATGAACACCTGAGGGTGACCCTGCCCATACCGGAACAGGGCATGCACCTGCAATTGTTATTTTTCCAGCCCCCATCCATGACACCGGAGGCCCGGACGACCCCTTCCATAAACTTAAAATGGTTTGGGAAAAAACAGAAAACCCGGGGGTGGGACATTCCATGGATGGGGGATGAAACCCGGTATAAAAAACGTCTTTCCGCCGGGATGATGGAGTTGCGTTGTGACCAACCTGTCACGGTGTTGATATACCAGATTGACAAAGACCAGCACATTGATATCACCCCGGCACCGCTTGCATTCCGAGTATCGGTGATGGATGAAGCCACGCCGGTGAGATACCGGATCTCCCATTCCAGGGGGGGACTCACCCCGTTTCGGGCAGGCTTTAGAAAGCAGATGCACCACTTTCACCCCATGGCGGAGACCCTCTATTACACCCTGCTTGATGACAATGAAACGGTGCTTAAAAAGGAAGAAATTTCCCTGAACCTAACCCCGTCCCTGTATGATCGCTTCGTTGAAAAGGGAACGCCCATCATATTATCAGATCCGGTGCTTTTCTATTTCAAGCTCTCTTCAAAGGTTGCATACATACAATTTTCATCTCCAAACCCACTGCTTGTGAATGCCCACAACAGACCCCCGCGCATGATGAAGTTAACCCGTGTACCGGAGGATTATTACCCGGGAACCGATGTGGAAAACAAACCGCAGGTCACATGGTTCCCCTTAAGCCCCCTGGAATTGAGTGGAAATTTAGCATCCCAGGCATCTATTGTTATCCGCACCCAGCCCCGGCCCCCTGAAATTAACCCGGACCTCTTCGCCGGTAATTTTAAATGGGAATCCTTTGAACCCGAAAACAATGAAAAAGGGCATTATCTACTGGTGCCATCGGAGAAAAAATCATATCAACGGGATGCCTCCCTTGTGTCAAATTTTAAGGCCGTCACTCTCAATCAATCCACAAAGGTAAATTTCAAAGCCCCGGGCCAGCTCAGGGCCATGAGACCCCGATTGATCTTTTATCAAAAAAAGGGGTCACAGCCCTTTAACCTCAAGGTCTCCATGGATGGAAAAACCCATTACGAAGAGGCACTCATGGGTCGCACCGGTAGCCTAATACTGCCGCCTGTTTCTCCGGGAGACCATGTGATAACCCTTAACACGTCTGCCCCCATTAACGCCTTTGTCAATCTCATTCGTTCCCGGGATGCTGGATATCACCTCCGATTTGCCCACCGCTTGACCCCCAGGGGGATGACCCTGGACTACACCAAGGTATCCAGTGGGGATGAAACCTTGTCCCTGGCCCTGTTTTTTCCCAGAACCACTGCACAACGATTACAATTGAACATTGCCATTGAAGATCACTCACGGGGCAATGATGGCCCCTCTAACAACCTGACCCAGCTTAAAAGACGATACAGTGTCCGATCCGACAACAATGGTCCGGTCTATGTTCTCAACGCATCCACACACACGCTGGGATCCTGGCAGCAATGCTTTGTTCCGCTGCGATCGGACCTGAAACCTGGCAGGTACACCATTAGAATCGCTCTGGAAAAAGGGCCTGAAGGGTATCTGGTACCCTATAGAGTCACACCCGGCAGTCATCCCCAGCGAAAACTCTTTCGGGAGGCAAAACCATGACGCGCAAATCCATACAATGGAAAATAATAATTATGACCCTTTGTCTGTTCCAGGCAAATTTTTGTTTCAGCAACGATGCATATCTTACCATGGAGGCATACCTCAATCAGGCAAGAACGGATAACAATTTTGTGTCTCCATCTCCGGACGCGTTGGACCGGATGGAAAAATTGTTTTACCGGCTCTTAAAAGGAGAGCGGGGTAACCCCATCGTCCAGGACTGGAAAGCGCTGCATTTTTCCATGGAGGACATAAGGTGTGCAGACAAAACCTATGTGCTTCTTATTGAAGAGGCACCCCATAGAACCGGTCGGGGGATGTATCTTTTCCCACAGGTCCCCCAGGGAAATCAGGTACTGATGATTCCCCACGGGCTCCATGATTATTATACCAGTGACATTGGCATCCAATTGACACTGGAAGGAAACTTTGCAGCCACCGTATTTAATTCAGTGCATCGGTATGGAAACAGAAAAAAAAAGTCCCAAAAGGCAAAGGGACAGGGAGCAGATGAGGAACCAACCGCTGGCATGGAAAAAACCTGGGACATGGCCGCCCTTCCTGACACCTGTTTTACGGCATTCACCCAGGCCTTTATCAGGGCTTTTCCCCGGGGCACCCTTCTGCAGCTTCATGGGTTTTCTTCCAAAAAAAGAAAAACCCGGAAGGGCAGGGAGTCGGATCTTATTATCAGTGCTGGCACCAGAAAGACAACCTACCAGGCCAGCCGATTGCAAGCGTGTCTTAAACAAAAAATCCCAGGAAAAATCCGTCTTTATCCAGATGACGTCCAAGAGCTTGGCGGCACCCGAAATATCATTGGCGCCATCCTCCGGGCCTCCGATCACAAGGGATTTATCCACATTGAAATAAACAGTTCCATGCGAAAAAAAATCAAAAACAACCCGGAAATAAGGGGATGGTTTTTAAATTGCATCACGGCACTTTAAAGGTAAATATTCGACCAGCACCCCATCTTCACCTATTTTGGCCTGCTCACATAGCATTAGTATGCTACGCAGTCCCAAATAGGCGAATATGGGGCACTGACCAAACATTTACATTAAGTACCCACACATATATTTTTCAGTATTATATGAGCATATATCGTTGATATATCTGAATTTTATTCAGAAAAACATTTGCTCGGGTACTTACCAAACCGAACATTTACCTTTAAAGGTATGAATAGAATGGGAAAAAGGGGTACTGGATGTTGATTTACAACTATTGGCAGCTTCTTTCTTATGCGTTGTCAAAACATATGAGCTTACGATCCCCAGGGCATGGGCACCGTTCATCCCCCCATGAACGTCATAACCATGCCCACAAAGAGACCCCTCCCCTGAAAAAACAGATCTTGATCTTTTTATTGGGGGTTGTCTTTTTTTTCACCGGCACTATTGACACCCACGCGTATGTGGATCAGATGCAACTGGATCTCTTAACCCATTACGAATTACCGTTGAGATGGGACAATATCCAAAGGAGGGCAGGTCTGGTTTCCGGCCCTGATCCAGGGTACAGCATGAAGTATGGGATGCACCTTATCCCCCTTGAACCCGGGGAAGCCGTCAAGGTAAAAATACCCGAAAACACCCTGTTCCGGGTCTTTTCCCCGGACAATTGCGCCCCCCTTGATCCGTTAAAATTTTCCATTTCCAATGGAACCGGTCTCCACGCATTTCTTGCTGTTCCCATGACCCCGGACAACCGTTCTGCCTTAATTATTCCCCCGACGGATGATCCGTCCATGTGCCGCATCTTCCTTCCGACCCATGCAAAAAGCGGCTTAAAGATTGCGCTGTTCACCTCAAGACAGGAAACCCTGAAGACCCTTGCCCCCTTTAGAACGCTTCTCCCCCTTGACGGGGAATCTGTGACTATCTCACAAAAAGAGACCCCGGGGACAAAACAATTCTGGCACGTCAACACGGACACCCCCGTGGGATTAAACCTGGAGGGGCCTGCCCGGATTGCCATTGAAACCCGCTTTTTATACCCTCCCCTGGAGCAATCCCGACGAACCCGATATTTTTTACAAGTTTCAATGGACGATCTCCCCTTTGCCACCCTGAATTTTGAAACGCCACCGGAGACATCAAAAAAAATTTTCATGGAGGGGACTGCCCTTGTGTGTGGACGGGTTCAATCCGCAATTTTAAACATTCCCCAGGGAGCCCATACCCTTAAAATTACCCCCCGTTCTGATCTTATTGTGCGCGTTCTCAAACAAGATGATCCCGATTATCTGTTTTCAAAATTCAATGCACCCGTATCCTATGAGGCCACCAGGGATAAATTGATGTCCCCCAAAAATCTCAACATCCCCGGGGACAACCCATCAGACCCCACCCCGCTTCCCCCCCTACATGAAATAGACACCATTGCCCAACAAATGGTGCGGGACAATGCAAGGCCCCAGGGAGGACTGGCCGGTGCTTTTTTAATGAACCAACAGGCCCAAAAACGACCCGATGCCCCCGGTATAAAAAAAGTGGCAAGAGATCTATATGCCGCTCATACCTTTTTCCGTGACCTGCTGCCGTGTACCAAACCCGGAATGGATTCCCAGAAATCCTTCCGATTTATACTGCCCCGGCTCAAGCGAGGGCAGGATCATAATATGACCGTGGCAACCCAGCACGCAGACAGACTTTACAGCCTGGTTCAGGCTATCGAATTCTTGAAAATACCCACCGATGAAGCCCGGCCCCTGGTTTACAGATTCCCCAGAAGAACCGCCCCGTCCAGACTTCGCATCATGGTTGCCCCCCAGGATGTCTCTCAGAAATTTTTCATCAAATTCAACAACCGCCCCCCCCAAGCCGACCCCAAAGCACCGGTTCTGACAACCACCCAAAGTCTGTCCTCCCAATCCCCGGCACCCCGCATCCAAGACCCAACACCCCATTCCCAGGCCCAAATCCCCATCACCTTCACAGTGGCCCCCTGCTATGAAGCCCCATCAGAAGCCTTTCGCATCACCCCGGCAGAGGCGGGACTGGCACTGAACATGCTTCGACACCGCCCGGGATTTCACCTGAAAAACAGGGTGCCTGAACCAGAAAAGACCACCTGTCCCCCCACACAACAATCCCCGGCCCTCCCGTTGTCCAAAAACAAGAAGACCTCCGGCCATCACACACCCCATGAAAGTATGGACAACGCGTCACCATGCAAAAACAGCCGATATTTTGAAGAAACCGCTTTGTACCTGGATCCCTTCATTAAACCCGCTTTTATTGAGCTGCCCCTTCCAACGAATGTGGATGGATTTACCCTGTGGGGGGAGGATTCAGCAGGCATGGCAGCGGTTCAGTATCTTGATTCCCTGCCATATCGCATGTCTGAATCAGAATACCTCCAGGCCGTTAAAACAGTCGAACCGCCCCAGCATCTCTTTACTGAATTTGTGGCCTTTCTCTCTTCCGGCCAGGGGGGGGATGACACGGCCACCTCCCTTAATGGCATGGTGAAAAATGATTTAAAAAACCATTGGACCCCACTGGTTCGCATGATACGTGCCAATGCTGCTTTGTTCAGTGCCGGGCCGGAGAAATCGTTGCCAGCCCCATCAACCAGGCTCTCACAGGACAGCATCCCCCTCTTAACAAAAAAAGCCCAGGATCTGGAAGCACAGCATCAGCCCCTACCTGCCCTGGAAAAATGGTCGGAACTCTTTTACAATACCACCGGAAAAATCAGAAGTGATGCCGCCTTTAAAATGGTGGATCAACTGATATTACTGGGAGAAACCTATCTGGCAGAGTCCCTGCTCAGACAATTGTTTTTAAAATCACCCCCACCTGCTTCAGAACAGGCTTTTCAGCGTCTTGTTTCCTTTTACCAAAAAGGGGGTGCCGACAAACAGCTTCTACCCCTCTATTCGGCAAAAGCCGTGCGTTACCCCACCCCTGATAATTTAAAAACGCTTTCAGAACAATTACTTAAAGAGGAACACTTCTTCCATGCCATGATGCTGGCATCAACCATTCCCCATCCCGTTCAGCCACCCACCGTTCTTTTAAAAACAGCTGGCCAACTGGGTTGGTTTAAGATGTATGTGGATCAGCTTAAAAAATTAAGTGATCCAAAGGACATTGCATACTGGCAGGGCATGGGACTTTTATATCAATTTCAATATGATAAAGCCGGTGATCTACTTAAAAATGCCGGTAAACAAGGGGCGGATCTTAAAACCGCTGTGCTGAAAGGCCTGGCCATTCACGACCTTCTTTTTTCCAGGGATAAAGAAAAACGAATACAGGGAATTCTGGCCTGGGAGTCATGGACTGCGGATCTGCCCGGAGATCATAGCTGGCAGAATGCATCCCAGGGGGTTCTGGATTATGATGGAGCGGTAATGGTGTACAGTGAACCAAGGGATCTTTATTCCAATGCCTTCCGGGCCACACCTTCAAAACCGGTGAAAGCACGGTTTTATGGCCCCTTAAAATTAAAAATAACGGCAAGAGTCTTACATGGGAAACAAAATGCTCTGCCGGTGAACGGTTGGTTCAACATAAAACAGAACGAAACAAATCATGAGGTGCCCATTGTAAACAACCTGCCGGTACAGGGGTTGACACTGGTCGGAGAAAAGGATCTTCTGCCGGGACGCAGCATCACCCAGGAGATCCATCTTGGCCCGGGTGTCAATGAAATTGAAGTGGATACCCGCATTGATCTCATTGCCACCTTTCATATACGAAGACCTGTCATGCCCCTGGCAGGGATGCTTCCAAAATTAAACATGGAAACGGTGGAAGCCATTATGAAGGGAGATTTTAAAACAACCTCTGGGCTGTTGCCCAATACCCCCTGCAATGCCATTTTAAATGACAGTCTAAGCTTTACGCCCCCGCTGTTAAATATAGAACTTATGGAGAAGCACCAGAGTGACAGGGCAATGGCCATACACCCGATGTTAAATATGGAGCTGCCTGCCCCGCCCCCAATGCCACAAATTAACGACAATTCCAGTTCAAAGCTATCTTCATCCTTGTTCACACCTTCCCGGCTGCAAAAATTTTTCAAAATAGAACCCGTGCTAAACATTGAAGTGTTCCGACACGCCAGGGGAAACCATCACCGGGCACCCTGCACCGCCAACGGTTCTGTGAACATCAACGCCCCTCCCACCCATGAACACGTCTCCCAGAAAAACCTATCCTGTGATCCTTCCCGTCATATTCGGCAATCCTATTTTCCAATCCCCTCCATCTCCTGGGATGCCCTGAACAGCAGACGTCATGACATCCCCATGGAAAAAAACCAAAATCCCCTTCGGCACAGGGAAAGTCCCGGTGAAAAAGAAAAAACATTTAAAAAAATGATAGCGCTGGTAAAGGCCGCAGAAGAAACCCCTGAAAATATTCTATCCATTGAGGCAGATGCCCAGCGACTTTTTTCAAAGCACCCACATATACCGGGCCTTGGCTCCCTTCTGGAAAAAATCACCACGAAAACCACCTGGAAACCCGTGTCCATGATTCAAGCCAACGCTGGAATTATCCCCCTTCCCATGGAAACATGGCAGCCGGAATCAGAGACCCTCCGCGTTCGAAAAGCGCTGTTTCCCACAATTTTCATGGGAGAGCAGGTCATCACCAAGGAAAATGATCTGGTATTTTTCATGAATAACATCAAGCCGGTGATCATCAAAGCAACCCTCTCCGCCATTGACCTGGCCATTTTGCAGCCTGCCCCGATGAAATTCTTTTATCAGATAGATGATCACCCACCAAAATTTGTCACCCTTCTACCTGATTTTCCCGACTATCGGCTTTCAGAACATGTTTCAACGGGAGAGCATCGCCTGACCCTGGGCATTGTGGAAAGTTATTCAAATCAGTTCTTAAAGGTAAAATTTTGCGAAACAAGATCCGGCACCGGCACCTGTGCAGACGTCCAGCTGGATAAACTACCCCGCCGGTTCTTTTACACGGCAACCCATAAAGACCCCATCATGGTAAACGTTCTGGGGCCTGCATGGATACGCATTGACCAGCGCAAACAAGAAGATACCTGGACACGCTATCAATATATTAAAAAGGGGTGGCAACGCCTTGCCCTGACACCGGACAAAAATGAAAAAGAGGCCCTGTTCCGGATCCACCAGCGAACAAAAACAACCACTGTCCCTGATTCCAAACCGGTACGGCCCGTCAGAATCAGTTATGATGCTTTACCCCCTCCCCATAAGGAATTTAAATCGGAAAAACCCGTTAAAAACATCTGGTTCCACGACGCTTATCCCCTAGGCTCCCAGGAAGATGGCACATGGTCTTTAACCGCAAGTTATAAAAAACCCTTCAGCCTCCAGGAAGACAGTGATGTGGAAAGCCAGGACCACCAGTATGAAGTGTCCGCCAGCCATTATTACCATGCCGATACACTGCCAGGCTATTTTAAGACATCCTTTCTAAGTCGATTTAAAGAACAGGACGCCCCAACCCTGGGGATTCTGGAAGATTTCTTCTATTATCCCGAACGAATTCCCCTGGGCCTGAATATAACGTCCAGTCTTTACATGCAAAAACCCGATGCACACCGTTTTGACTTTTTTGAATCAGGCACTGGAGAATATGCAGGCCTTGTCAAGGCAAGGCTTTTTCAAAATAGATCCCTGGGTCCCAAGTTTTTCCATATTCCCTCTTTTTCGCTTTTTGGAAGAATCTTGAGCATGGACGATGCAGACGAGTACCCCGATCACCCGGTGGATAATGATGTCTTCAGCACCTATAAAAATGACCACAAAGCAGGTGCCAGTGTGTCAGAGTATGCAGCCTTCACACCCTGGCTGGATACGGTGTGGTTTTTACAGAGCGCTTTAAACAGCAATGAAAACTTTAACCTGTTCAGCCCGGACAATGTAAAAATCCAGGTGGGATGGAAACAGCTTCTTGGCAATTTAAATGCACAGGTGAGATATCGACACGCCTATTATTTTTCAGACGATGATAGAGATCATGATATTAAAAGAAATCACATGGATCTGGATCTTCTATGGAATCAGTGGATGCCGGATCAGCGACGGCTGACCCTGGGCCTTGAGTTTTCCCAGGATCTGGATAACAACGAATCCTCCATTCTGTTTTCATTGTCCTGGTTTTTCAGCCAAGGACGGGGATTAAAAGATATCAGGCCAGGGGATCTTGATTTTTACACCCTTCACAAACGAGATATACCACAAACAGAAAACAACACCATATGGACTGATTAGACCTAAATTTTTAAATCTTTACATGAAATTCCGTCCACAAATTGGACTCATGAGTGTTTCAACTTTCGTTGTGGGCAGGCCAGCTACCGGGGGTGGCATAGTACCATTTTCATTGGCAGTAAATTTAATTTAAGAAAATAGGGTTATGAAACAACTTAAAAAAGAGATAATCCAGATTTTTGATGCAGACTTATCCACACTGGATAACAAGCTTTTTAAAGAGAATATTGATGAGTTCACAAAGGCATTGCTAAAAAGGCTTGGGCGGGGAAATAGACCGGAACATACCACTGAAAAAACCTGGCTCTCATATCAGAGCATTAATTTTCTTGTGGATACCGTTAAAGGAGAACTGGATCTCATACAATCGTTGCATGCGCTACAGTCAGATTTTAACCAGCAATTTGCATCCTCAAACACAGAAAACGAAAAAAAAGAGTTGATCCTTCAGTTTGCCTTGGAGCTGGGCGCCTCTTCTGCGGGAATCAAAGCAGACAAACGGGCCTTTAAACGGTGGTTTGGCTATGATGTGGTGGTGGAACGATGCCGTCGCAGGATCTCCCACGCCGAGTACCGGCTTGTTTTTCTACTCAACCGATTCGGGGTGGTAACCTCAACCCTGCTGGGCAACGCCGGGGATGAGACAGAACAGGAACGACTGCTCAATCATATTAATATTGAAAAAACCCTGAAACCCCTGCTGGCGTATAATGGGGATGAACGGGTGAAAATAGAGACCTTTCGATGCATGAGCCGAATCATCAAACGTCTTCCCCCCCCCATCAAGGATCAGCACATAGAAGAGGGCATTATTACCTTTATCTACAGGGCATCGCTGGATATTCGTCAGCAGGTATGGATTCAATGCGAGGCCTTTGATTTTCTCTCATTGCTGGACCCGAAATCTTTTTTCCAGGCGGCGACCCGGCGGCTTTTCAATTTAACCGATGGGGATGATCTTTTTGTTCGCAGAAAAGCAGTCCAGCTTCTGGAGGATCACATTGACAATGAAAAAGAGATTAAAAAATTTCTGCCAACCATCTCCCGGGACATAAGCCCCTTTGTAAGACAGGCCGTACCACCGATACTCATCGCATTTATCATCAGGCACAAAACTCAAAACGAGGATATCATCTCCTGGTTGCGTCATATGATTCTAAAAGATATCTCCCCACAGGTGCGGGCTGCCGCCCTGGTATCTGTGGGATCATCCGAGGAACTGTTGCACTTCTTTCCCCATACGATTTCGGATCTGATGTTTGATCATTTTTCAATGGAAAAGGACGACTTTGTCCTCCGGGTGGGATTTAAGATTGTATATGATATTATGGAAGATTTAATAGACACCGACGTCCCCGGTGGCGCAGATGAATTCCTGGAAAGGCAACTACCGGTTATCATAAATATTCATCAACAGGCACACTCCCTGTCGGTGCGGCGGTGGGCTGCCATGGCACGGGAGAAACTCATTTTTCAAGTTGATCCCCAGGCCAGGATGTTGATGAAAAAATTAAAGGACGTGATTCCACAAATTAAACCCGGAAAGAGAAAACATCTTCCCCGGGCCTGGTTTGCAGATATGGACGAAGCGCATGTCTGTCGAATACTTTCTGTGCTTGCCCATGAAGATTTCAGCTTGGGACTTACGAAAGGGATAACCGGCACCTGGCTGTTCCGGGGGGATCGATTTGGATTCCGGATGTGGCGATTTTTACATGAATTTTTCTCATCCTCCCCGGACAAGAGACAGGGCTTCAGCCATGTCACCGGCAGAAAATACAGTTCCGATTCCAGGGCACCCTCTGCCATTGGCAGCGAACTCACCCAGACCAAAGTACCTGGAGAACCCCTTTATTTTAACACCGAATCGGGATGGCGACCCTATTTACCCCTGGTGGATGAAGCCGTCTCCTGTTCTAAAAAATTATTATCAAACAAACCCGTTCAAATATTCACCTCAGAGGGCGTGACACGCATGGCTCCCCCCCGGGGGATCTTCAAAAGCATCATCGCCTTTGTCTGCCTGACACTGGGATTTGTAAAATATACAAATTTAAGAAATTGGCACGAAAACAGCCAGTCTCCCCCCCATGGATATGTCAACGCCTTAAGAAAATTGGGATTTGTCATACAGTTTAACGCATTTAAAGACAGGACTCCCGAAAAGGATGAAGACGCTTCCGTGGCACGATTTTTCTCATATGGGCTGCCATTGTTGACCCCCGAAATATGGACTCATTTCAAATATTATTTTTTTTCAGCCTATGAAAATTCTTTATATGAATTGGGCCTTTTTACGGTTGCGCTTCTTGCCTTTTTTATCCTTCGCCACTTGTATCTGAGCTATGCGGTGTTAAAAGCCAGGAAAAACATCACCCTTGTCATCGGGGGGTGGGGGACCCGGGGAAAATCCGGTGTGGAACGTCTGAAAGCCGCTGTAATTGAAGCCCTGGGCCATGGATTTGTAAACAAGACCACCGGGTGTGAAGCCATGTTTCTCCATGCGGTTCCCTTTGGAGAAACCCGGGAAATGTTTTTGTTCCGGCCCTATGATAAGGCAACCATATGGGAGCACCACAATATAATCTGCATGACCTGGAAATTAAAGTCAAAAATATTTCTATGGGAATGTATGGCCCTGACCCCTCCCTTTGTATCTGTATTACAGCAGAACTGGACCCGGGATGACTTTTCCACCATCACCAACACCTACCCGGATCATGAAGATATCCAGGGCCCGGCAGGCAGAGATATTCCCCAGGTGATGACCAATTTTATTCCCCAAAAGGGAACGCTCATTACCTCGGAAGAGGATATGAAACATATTCTTACGGAATCGGCAAACCGCAAAAAAACAAAAATACACTACACCGGTTGGCTGGAGGCAGGCCTGTTGACACCGGATGTCCTTGGCAGATTCCCCCATGAGGAACACCCCAACAATGTGGCGCTGGTACTCAAGCTTTCCAAAATGCTGGACATTGATCCGGACTTTGCCGTCCGGGAGATGGCGGACCGGGTGGTACCGGACATTGGGTCATTGAAAATTTTCCCCAGTGCACCGATTCGGAGAAGACGACTGGAGTTTATCAATGGCATGTCCGCCAACGAACGCTTTGCCACCATCAGTAACTGGAGACGGACGGGGTTTGAATCCCACGATTATGAAAAACAGCCAGGCACCCTCATCAGCACCCTGGTGAATAACAGAGCAGACAGAATCCCCAGAACCCGGATGTTTGCCACCATTATTGTTGAAGACTTGAGTGTGGACTATCATTTTCTGATCGGCTCTAATCTCAAGGGGCTCATGGGTTTTATCAACACGGCCTGGGACGAGTACCTGGAAAAAATCAGTTTACACCCAGGGGAAAACACGGACGCGGAGTCCTCCCTTGATGTGTTCCGCTCCATGGTCCGGAGAATGAAAATGCCATTGAATTCCCAGACCATTACCCATCGCCTGAACGCCATATTGCTGGGGATTGGGGTTAAATTAAGTGACAAAGAGGTGGAAGAAGCATTGGAGGACTCCAAGGTATTGCTGGAAACACTGGTGTCCGCACAGCGGGAAAAAGAGGCCGGAGAAATAATAGAGCAGATTGAAAAATTGAAAACCGCATTAAAAGCCGTTGTCGTGTTTGAGGAAAAACTCACCAAAGAAAAAAATGTAAAAAATCTTGATACAGAATTTAAGACGCTGATCACCCAGTGGTTTAAACAAAAAATCATACTGATTGAAAACCTGCATGTCAGCGGCAACCAGATCATTGATACCATCTGTCGTCATACCCCCCCGGGTCTGTTGAACAAAATTATGGGGATGCAGAATATCAAAGGCCCGGGTCTTGATTATGTGTACCGATGGCAGGCCTGGGAAAAGTGCTATCTGGCCGGCCAAAAGCTTTTAAATGAAAGGCAGCCGGAAATTTTTGAGCAGGGGTTTAATGAATTGAGCGCATTCCTGGATTATGGCATTTTATGTGAAGATTACCTGGAGGAGATCCTGAAAAAAGCCGAAGGTATGGCCATTGCTCAGACGGAAAGATACCAGGCAGGTTTTTCCCTGGTGAGATCCAACCTTCACAATGCCATGATTCAAATTAAAGAAACCCTGAAAAGTGTTGTTCCCAAAAGCAACATGAAGACAAAAGTTGCAGGAATTCTGGAATCCATTCTGGACGCCGGAGATGCAGTCAAACGGCGCAAGCGGGCCAACTTGATTTATAAAGACCTTATCAATGAGCGCATCAGCCATGACAGGGCCGCCATTGAACTCAAAAAGCTTAACCAGCGCCAAAAAGGGGGATGGTTTGCAGGGTAAATTCAAGGGGGCGCATTCCCATTTTCCCGGTTGGAGAGTTAACTCTTTGATTTATCAAGGTATTTTATTTTGTATCAATGGATAAAGGCTTAATGAAATCAATGGGTTATGTGATGGGCCGGGAAAATGGGAATGCGCCCATTCAAGGCTGGTAAATATGGGGCACTGGCCAAACATTTGCATTACCAACCCGAATATTTACCGAGGTGGGTCATATACCCTTTAAAACAAAGCGTCTTAGCACTACAGCGACACTTAAATGTTCACATGAAAAACGTAAATTGTTTTACCAATGATTAATGCTGATTAAGCTCGTGAAAAATAAATTACATATGGTTTTAAGTCAAAGTGACGCTGTAGTATTAGGATGCTTGATTTTTAGAGGTTAAAAGTTTAATATCCACATAAAAATCCGGCATCCTTCATATGACCCCCAAAGTACTTTACAGTCTTTTGGGAAAAGCCCCTAAAAATGGGAAATGCCCTACGAAAGTGTAAAGTACTTTTCAAGGATGCCAAAAATCCTTGAAAACATACCAGTTTAAGGTTAACCGCCATTTTGATCTGCAACGAGCTAAAGGAAAGCTATAAAAAAATATGCAAGGTTCAGAATTCAATAAAATCCTTATTGTGGATGATGTTGCAGCAAATATCAAAATTCTGATGGGTCTGCTTCAGCCAGATTATGAGATTTATTTTGCAAAAGATGGCGCCAAAGCGCTGGCACTGGCTGCTTCCATAAAGCCAGATATCATATTACTGGATATTGTCATGCCTGATATGGACGGGTATGAAACGTGTAAACTATTGAAGAGAAATACACTGACAACAGATATTCCGGTTATTTTTATTTCAGCCATGAATGAGGTAAAAGATGAAACAAAGGGACTGGAGATGGGCGCAGTGGATTATATTACAAAACCCTTCAGTCCCGCCATTGTCAAGGCCAGAATAAAGACTCATTTAAAATTGAGCCGTGCCCTGGGTGAATTAAAACAATTATATAGCATGGCCCTGGATGCCAGCCCTTTAACAGGGCTTCCCGGCAACAACAGTATCGCAAAACGTATTGAACAGGCCATCAAACACAAAGAACCCGTATGTGTACTCTATCTGGATCTGGATCATTTTAAACCCTTTAATGATAAATATGGATTCGCCAAAGGGGATGAAGTGCTGCTTTTCTGTAGCCGTATAATCCAGGAAGCCCTGACAAACAGCGGTGTTGCCAACGCATTTGTAGGTCACATAGGCGGCGATGATTTTTTGACAATTTTGCCTTCAGATAAAGCAAATACTGTCACGAATGAAATCATACGTACGTTTGACAATGGCATTGTTAATTTTTACACCACTGAAGACAGGCAGAAAAAATTTATTATATCCCACAACCGAAGGGGAGAACGCCAGACATTTCCCATTGTTTCCATCAGTATGGCCGGAGTTGATTTAACCCATTCAAAATATGAACAATATATTCAAGTCAATGATGCCTGCTCTGAAGCCAAGAAAAGATCAAAAGATATCACCGGTAGCAGTTTTGTCATGGATAGAAGAGTTAGCTTATCAGAATCCAAAATGCATACACAGCTTTGAGAACCTGGATTACCTGGACGATGAGAAAATCTATACTGTGCTCTCAGAACGACTGATAACTCGGCACTCACGGCGGCTGGGCACCAAAGAAACTATTTGACTATGTTACATAGAAAATAAAAGTTATCATTGACTTTATTACAGGAAAAGAAGAAAATATCCATGACTTTGCACCTTGTGAACATATACGAAGGGTCATTGAAAATAAAAAACATGAATCGAAGGAGACCATGTTTAAAAGGGATATCTTAAAAAAACTATCCGTCTGGGCCCAAAAAAATGACCGGAAACCTTTGATTTTAAGAGGTGCGAGACAGGTGGGCAAAACAACTGCTATCCACCTTTTTTCAAAACAGTTCGATCAATATCTTTACCTGAATCTTGAACTCAAGGAAGAGCGGAATATTTTTGAACGGGACTATCCCATCGAAGATTTGATTCAGGCGATCTTCTTTCATAAAGACCAGGTGAGACGTGAAGGTAAAGTTCTCATATTCATAGATGAAATTCAATCCTGTCCATCAGCAGTTTCTTATCTCAGATTTTTTTATGAGCTCTTTCCGGATCTGTATATTGTTGCTGCCGGTTCCCTTTTAGAAACATTTATTGATACACATATCAGCTTTCCCGTCGGCAGAGTGGAATATCTTGTGATGAAACCTTTGAGCTTTAAAGAGTTTTTGTCAGATCGGGGGAAGATCGGGGGAAGATCGGGGGACACCTTACTTAATTATATAGGGAAGGGTTCACCCGGCAGGCTAAAATTTGGGAGGAACAGGATCAAGAGAACCCAATGAATCTATCAACAGGCCCGTATCCAACCAATCTGAAATCAAGTGTCCATACTGTTTCAGAAGCAAAATAACCTTTAATGCTGTTTTTTTTGCCGGGCCTGTTCTGCCATAGGTCAACTGCTCATAAACCACAGCAGAAAGGATCAAGGCCTGTAGGGCTTTTCTCTTGTCTCCGGATGCAGTTATCCATTTTTGCTCCAGCCATTCATGAAATTCAAAAAACAGTTCAAGATTCCAAAGAATTATGGCAATGCTGAAATAATCCTGGGAGTCCAACTTCAGCACATCCATCCAGGCCAACACATTTTTAAAGGTCTGTCTGCGATGGGTGATATATGCCTCTATATGCTCTTGGGGGGCATTGGGCAAACATCCCCCAGCCTCATCATCAAATCTTAGGCGCTCTTGATCTGTGATGCTCTGGATCATACAATGACCCAAATAATTTCTAACGTCCCTACAGGCACGGTTTTCAAAAGGGTCAAATTTCATATAGCATCCTATTATTATCTCCTAACCTGGACAAGCCAAAAACAAAAAAATTTTCTAATTTTCTTACCACAATACGGCCTGGTTCAAAAAAGCATATTCCAGGGTAACACTTTTGCCCACCAGTCTTCTAATAAAAAACTCAGCAAGAGTGATATAAGGCATTAAAAAGTGTTACCTATATTTGAACCAGGCTCACAATACCATGAACATCAGAAATAAAAAGCGTAGATCTAATCCTGGAACTCGATGTTCATCCCTTCTGATTTTCTTGACATATGGGATCATGAATAATACAGAGTAGATTTTGAATATTCAAGAAATTTTGTTCTCAAAACAATTATGGCCTAAAGGCTGATAAGATAAAAAAGGAGTTGGAAATGCTAAAAGATGGTGAAAAAGGCGTAATTCGCCAACGGGGAAAAAAAGACAATGAAACCTATGCCATTGCGCCACACATTCCATGTGGACTGGTAACCCCGGATCAGCTGATTAATCTGGGAACCGTGGCCCAAAAACATTCAATACCTGTCATAAAAATAACCAGTGCGGCACGCATTGCCCTGGTGGGAATCACCGAAAGTCAGGTGGATGAAGTCTGGCAGGATCTTGGAATGGACCCCGGCCACGCCACCGGACTTTGTGTTAGAAGCATCAAAGTTTGTCCAGGGATTGATTATTGCCGTCTGGCACAACAGGATAGCATTCAGATGGGTATGCTCCTGGATGAGTCCTACCATGGCATGGTGCTTCCCAGTAAAATGAAAATGGGGGTCAGTGGCTGCAAAATCCAGTGCGCTGAAAATTGCATCAAAGACATCTCCCTTTATGGAACCGCAAATGGGTGGACCCTCATGATTGGCGGTAATGGCTCTGCAAGACCGCGCTTGGCAGATATCCTGGTGGAAGATCTTTCTTTTGACGAGGCCCGGGCCATGGTTGATACTGTGGTGGAATATTATAAAGCCAATTCTAAACGTGAACGCATGGGCCGCATGGTTGAACGCATGGGTCTTGAGACCATAAAATCCGATCTAAAAATCAAGGGATGAGTCCCCCGCTCCATCCCCGATCATTATCCCCAATATCACCATTTATCCCTTGACAAAGTCACTTTTCCTATTTTGAAATAAGCCCTCTCACCCAATGTAGGAGGGTATCCTGTTTAAATTTTATGGTAAACATTGTTTGATATGGAAAAATAGATTTTCAGTGTTAATAACTCGTGAGTTGTAAGTTCTCATAACCCATTGAATTTATTAATAGTGAAAAAATAAAAACAAAAACTTCAGTTCTAATTATTTCAATAAGTTATAAAATAATGGCCTGGCAAAATCATAGAACTTACAACTCACGAGTTAATAAAAACAATGGGTTAAAAAATCATTCATTGATATCATCAATGGTTGCGGTGTATAGGGGAAAAGAACTCTGTAAAGAGGAATTCTAAAAATGGCCCGCATTTGGGAATCAGTAAAAATCAAACGAAATAACGGTGAAACGGTTGAAGGAAAAGCCCCGATCATTATTTCAGCGAGTCGATCAACCGACATACCGGCGTTTTATTCCAAATGGCTCACCTGCCGGCTGAAAAAGGGCTATGCCGTCTGGAACAACCCATTTAACGGCCGACCCGTTTATATTTCCTTTGCCAAAGCCAGACTGTTTGTTTTTTGGACAAAAAATCCAAAACCCATGATGCCGTATCTTAAAGCGTTGGATGATAAAAATATCAATTATTATTTTCAGTATACCTTAAATGATTACGAAACTGAGGGCTTTGAGCCGAATTTGCCAGGATTGGCCGAACGAATCAATACCTTCAAGGCTCTTTCCAAGCGGGTTGGAAAGGAAAGGGTCATCTGGCGATTTGATCCACTTATTATAACGCCACGATTAAGGCCCCGGGAGTTGCTTGCCAAAATATGGCATCTGGGCAAGGCGCTGAAGTGCCGAACCGACAAGCTGGTGGTCAGCTTTGTTGATGTTAAGGCATACAAAAAAGTTCAAAATAACATGGTAAGAGAGCTGGGATATTTTTCCAGAGAATCCGTCTTTTCCGCAGAACCCCGGAAGAACCAGATAGAAGAGATCGCGGAGGGGTTGTTTAAAATAAAAAAAGCCTGGCAAAAAGAAGGATGGCATCTAAAAATCGCCACCTGCGGTGAGGCAATGGATTTGTCAGCCTATGGCATTGACAAAAACAAATGCATTGATGATGAACTTATCATTCAGGAATTTCATCATGACAAAAAATTAATGAACTTTGTGAAATATGGAAAAACCGGCACTTCCAAACCGGTTCAGCAGGAGTTACAGTTTTTTCCCCATGGGGATGCATCGGATGCCACCAGAAAAGATATGAAAGATAAAGGTCAAAGAACAGCGTGTGGATGTATATACAGCAAAGATATAGGGCAGTACAATACTTGTCGTCATTTCTGTGTTTATTGCTATGCCAATACTTCAAGAAAGGCAGTTGAACATAATTCAGAAAAACATTCAATTCATTCAGAAAGCATCTTTTAAAATAAGCTTAAACATTGTAGATACGTCAAAGCCTTTATTTTAATTTTCAAAAATTGAGACCATAAAAGTGGAAAAAAACCCGACAACCGATGGGACGGGAACGGCACCCAGGGCGGTTCTCCTGATTTCAATCATGTGTATGGCCCAGGTAACCGGCATGCTCGGGGTTTTTGCCTTTCCTGCCCTGCTGCCCCATTTTCTTGATGAATGGCATCTGTCCAACAGCCAGGCAGGATGGATCAACGGCATCTATTTTGCGGGTTACACCGCCGCAGTTCCCCTGCTGACAAGCTTAACTGACCGCATTGACGCCCGCAGAATCTACCTGATTTCCTGCATGCTGGGCATCCTTGCCAATCTTGGATTTGCATGTTTCAGCCAGGGATTCTGGACGGCGTTGATGTTCAGGGCCTTGTGCGGTCTGGGGCTTGCAGGCACTTTTATCCCGGGGCTCAAAGCCATCATCGACCGGTTGGAGCCGAAAGTCCTTCCCAGGGCAGTCTCTTTTTACACCGCCTGTTTCGGCCTTGGCATGAGCGTCTCATTTTACTTTGCCGGCAAACTCTTTGCCGGATGGGGATGGAAAACGGTGTTTGCCGCAGCTGCCGTCGGCTCTGGCTTCTCCTTTGTGGCCAGCATGAGTGTCCTTGCCCCCAAACCAGCCCCCATGTCCTTGAATGCTGGCATTCTGAGCACCCTTGACTTCAGGCCTGCGTGGCGGAATCGCCCTGCCCGGGCATATATCATTGCTTATATGTGCCACATGTGGGAGATGTTTGCTGCCAGATCCTGGATGGTGGCTTTTCTGACATTTTCCTTGACTGTCAACCATGAACAACAACCATTCATGGCCCCCACCACAGTGATGGCCCTGGCCGGCATCGTGGGTATGATGGGAAGCATCGGATTTGGAGAACTGGCCTTGAGCCATGGCCGCAGCAAAGTTGTAACCACCATAATGGGCGTATCAGGCCTTATTGCCATGGGCATTGGATTTATGGCCCACCTTCCCTACCCTGCTCTGGTGGGACTGTGCATTATCTATACCCTGTTTTTCCAGGGGGATTCCGCAGCCATTCACGCCGGTGTCATCACCGCCGCAAGGCTGGAACAAAGGGGAATGACCATGGCGCTTCAGTCCCTGGGAGGATTCCTGGCAGCATCCATGGGATCCATTGCCACGGGTATGGTGCTTGACCTCACCGGTGGAGGCATTACCACCATGTCATGGGGCATTACCTTTGCCGCCATGGGTATTATCGCTATTTTGGGAGCCGTCATCCTTGCCAAAACCCCCCATGCCCGCTCAAATTTCCAGGTCACATTACCGAACGAAGAGTAAATTGTTTTTAATTTTTACGGACATACGATTCGCTTAAGATCGTAAGATCGGGGGACACCTTACTTAATTATTGACAACTACCTTCACATTTGATTGACTCAAAGTCAACACCTTGACCGTTTTCTCACAACCCAGACTTAATATTTTCAAATATTTATGAAACACAAACGTAAGATCTCAATAACTTGGGGTGATAAAGCCTGCTTACTCTTTAAACGCCGGGTACTATTTAAAAGAATCTCCTGTATGCCCGGACTTATTGAGAACTTACACACAAACCACAAAATGTCATGTTCTAAGTTTTAGAAAATATTGATAGCAAGCGTTTGATTTTATAGTATTATTACACTCAAAACAATCATAAGATGTCGACCTTTGAGGATCTATATAATACATGGCTCGCATAGCAAGAGTTGTCGCCCCTGGAGCACCTCATCATGTGACTCAACGGGGAAACAGACGGCAACAAACATTTTTTAATGATGAAGATTATCAAGCCTATCTGGCGTTGATGTCGGAATGGTGTTTGA
>Ga0208900_1000158_pt1 | contig 41030 bp, 43 predicted proteins | sample AntAceMetag02UKK_FD_184763 | JGI IMG/M metagenome (GOLD analysis project Ga0208900, IMG submission 184763) | Saline lake microbial communities from Ace Lake, Antarctica - Antarctic Ace Lake Metagenome 02UKK (SPAdes) (version 2) | ecosystem: Environmental > Aquatic > Non-marine Saline and... | reverse complement strand
CTTTTTCAATAAAATCCAGACTATTTCCATCCCCCCACTTAATGCCTATGTTTTATTTCAGGAATGTTAAGACTCAACCAGGTACTGGCACAACATGTTGTGCCAGTACCTGGTTGAGTGCATATTTTAACTCTTAAATAATTTTTCATACTTTTCTTGACTAAAAGCATCTTCCTATCTGTTATATCTGTAAAAACGAAATGAAAATGGCTTCTTTCTGACGTTTCCTCATGTTTCAGGTCTCCTGTGAAGACAATAGGTTAAATGAATAGGCCTGTCTGACTGCAGCTTGTGTCCTCATTTCAACCGTTATCGAAAACAAACATCGGTACTTTTAAAACACCTTGCATACTAAATATTATAAGCTTATCATACACGTAAAGTCTATCTGTAACTTATTTAATTTAAAATAAAAATTGGAGGCAACACGTGCCGAAATTTCAACGGGCCATTTTAACCCATGGGGGAGCTGGCTCGGATCCCAAAAATTCTGATGGACCAAAATCTGCCGCCAACATCGGAATGAATTTAATGATGAATGGCAAAACAGCATTAACCGCGGTGGTTGATGCTGTGAAGCATTTAGAAGACGATCCTCGGTTCAATGCCGGTATCGGTTCAAGACTGAGGGTCGATGGCTGTAAAATTCAACTTGATGCATCCTGCATGACAAGTGACAATAAATTTGGCGCTGTTGCCTGTGTTGAAAACATTAAAAACCCAATTGATCTAGCCCATGGGGTATTGCGTCATTCTCCGCATATCCTTCTGGTGGGCGACGGGGCAAGGATTTTTGCAGAAGAATATCATATTCCCGTTTCATGTTTGAGCGATTCAGGCGACCCAGAAATTTCCGGCACTTCCTGTGATACCGTGGGTGCTGTTGCCTTTGACGGAATCATATTTGCCGCCGCCTTAAGTTCAGGCGGGATTGAAAAAGCGGCCATCGGACGAGTGGGGGATGTGCCGCTTCCAGGGTGTGGTCTTTATTGCGGCCCTTTGGGTGCAGTCGCCTGCACCGGGGACGGTGAATTTATTGCTCTTAAAATTCTTGCCAAAGAAGTTTACAACTGGCTTGAAAACAACATGAGTCCTGATGAAGCTGCACTAAAAGCAATGACGTTGTTTGAGGATTCTGTTGACATCGGACTCATCATTTTAACCCCAAATGGATTTGCATCAAATGCCCGTAACGGCATGGCGTGGTCACATATTACGAAGATGAAATAATTATGGCATTAAATCCCTTATTTTTGGATCGTCTGATTGCAATTGGCGGAAATGAAGACAAGGCAGATGAATTGATCGTACTCAAACGAGTGGTGCAGGAAATCGGAAAAAAGGATTACAAGGTTGGTGTCGTCACCACAGCAAGTGAACATCCTGAACAACGCGGCAAAGACTATCATAGCGTATTTACAGCTCTTGGTGCATCCCGAATAGACATATTAGATATTAAAGAAAGAGTCCAGGCAAATAACAGCTAAACAGCTAAAACAATTGAAGACCTTGATTTGATTTTTTTTACCGGTGGTGACCAACTGCGATTGACAACCATTATGGGCGGTACAAGAGTGCTTGACGCCATTCAAGACTGTCTCGAAAATGGCGCGCTTATCGCCGGCATCAGTGCCGGGGCGGCTGTATTTTCCGATACAATGATTTATGAAGGCAAAAGTGAAGACGGTCTATTTAAAGGGAGTGTCCTTACAACATCCGGATTTGGTTTTGTGGATAAAGTAATTTTTGATACTCATTTTATGGCAAGGGGTCGCATCGGGCGCTTAACTCAAATTGTTACCACAAATCCAACCTGCATTGGCGTTGGTATTGGTGAAGATTCTGGAGTTGTTCTCAAATCAGATGGGGTTGCCGAGGTTGTGGGTACAGGACAGGTTATTATTGTTGATGGTTGCGGTATCGGGCATTCCAACATAATGAATATTGAACCGGGTGAGCCAATTGCCGTGGAAAATATTCGAATTCATTCGTTAGTGGATGGATATAAGTATGATTTTAAAAAAAGACGATTTCTTACACCATTCCAAAGTCAATAAAGGAGTTTCCATGATTGAGATTAAAGAATTAAGAGCCTTGCGCGGCCCCAATAGACATACGGCTCGATATACAGCCATATCCATGGTCTTGGATATCAAAAAATATGAAGGTCAACCTTCGGATAAAATAGAAGGTTTTTCAGATCGATTGTTGGCACTTATGCCAACGCTTCAAGAACACACCTGTTCCATTGGAAAGCCCGGCGGCTTTATCCAGCGGCTTGAAAAGGGAACCTGGGCAGGTCATATTATTGAGCATATTGCCATTGAGCTTCAATGTTTAGCCGGAATGGAAGTCGGATATGGTAAAACCCTGGATACATCACAAACGGGAATGTATATTGTGGTCTTCCGATATCTTGTGGAATCTGTCGGTTTAAAGGCGGGGGAAGTTGCTGTTTCACTATTTGAAGCCGTTGCAGAGGGGAAGGATTTTGCTATTGATCAGGCTGTGTCCGATCTCAAGGTGTTGCGGGAAGAAAATATGTTGGGACCCACAACCTGGAGTATTGTTAAAGAAGCGCAATCCAGGGGTATTCCATATATCCGACTGAACGAAGACAGCCATATACAATTGGGGTATGGTGCCCATCAAAAACAGATTCAGGCCTCGATAACCGGTAACACTTCAGCCATTGCCGTGGAAACTGCCGATGAAAAGACCAGAGTAAAGGCGTATTTAAAAAGAGCGGGCATTCCGGTTCCAAACGGCCAGGTGGTTTCCACCGAAGAAGATGCCATGACTGTTTTTAATGAACTTGCGACTGCCGTTGTTGTCAAACCGAATGTGGGGAATCATGGTAACGGGTCCACGATCAATATTACTGATTCAGATCAATTAAGAAAGGCTTTTCATGTCGCTTACGCCTATCACACTGATGTGATAGTTGAGGAGTATGTCCATGGGGGTGATTTTCGTCTTTTGGTCATTAATGGAAAGTTTGTTGCAGCGGCAAAAAGAGAACCGGCACATGTCATTGGGGATGGAACCTCCACTATCCATGATCTGATTCAGGTCGTTAATTCCAATCCGCTTCGTGGGTTTGGACATGAAAAGGTGCTGACACAAATCGAAGTCGATGACATGACGGAAAGGCTCTTGTCCTTAAGATGCCTTTCGCTGGATTCTGTCCCGGAGAGCCAGGAGGTGGTCTATCTTAAAGCCACAGCCAATCTCAGCCAGGGGGGAACTGCCACCGATGTTACTGATGAGGTCAGCCCGGATATTTTATTCATGGCTGAACGGGCCGCTCGGATTATCGGACTGGATTGCGTCGGTGTTGATGTATTAGCAAAAGACATCTCACTTCCCCTTAAGGCATCCGGTCTGAAAGTGGTTGAAGTGAACGCTGCACCAGGATTCAGGATGCACATCGAGCCGACAAACGGTCAATCCCGAGATGTTGCAAAACCTGTTGTGGATATGCTCTTCCCAATGGGTTACACCCAAATTTCCGTTTTAGCTGTGACCGGAACAAATGGTAAAACAACGACCTGCAAACTCATTGCCCATACGTTAAAGTATTCAGGAAAAATAGTCGGCCTGACCTGTACGACGGGCATTTTAATTGATGGAAAGCCTATCTTAACCGGAGATTACAGCGGCCCTGAGGGTGCTGGGATTGTGATTAGAGAGCCCACAGTGGATCACATTGTCTTGGAAGTGGCCCGTGGGGGAATTGCAAGACGCGGCCTTGGCGTTAAAGAGGTTGATGTGGGGGTGGTGTTAAATATTGGGAAAGACCATCTGGGCACTGACTGGATAGAGGATCAGGAAGATTTGTGTCTGGTAAAATCAACCGTTGTAGAGGTTGTTAAGACAGAAGGGACCTCCGTTTTAAACGCAGATGACGAAATGACCATGAGTATTTTGGATCGTGCCCGTGGAAACATCATTTTATTTTCTTTAGCCGCAAATAATCAAAGAATTAATGAACATATAAAAAAAGGAGGGACCGCTGTTACGGTGGAGGACCGAAATGTCATCATTCGAAACAGTGAATTGGATGTCATCGTCTGTTCACTTGAAGAAATCCCCATTACTTTTGGCGGAATGATAGATTTTAATATCTCTAACGCAATGGCAGCCATTGGTGCCCTGCATGGTTTAAACCTTCCCATTGAGCAAATTCGAAATGGAATTATAACATTTTATCCTTCGCCGAATCAAAATCCAGGTCGAATGAATTTATTTGATTTTCAAAAATACAAGGTCCTTTTGGATTACGGACATAACCCAGAATCAGCTCGTGCCATGGCTATATTATTGCCGCGGCTTTCACCCGGGAGAAAGGTTGCCTTGTGTCATGGGACAGGAAATCGAACCACAGAACAAATCATTGACTATGGCAAGGCTCTGGCGTTGGTATACGATTATATCCTGTTGACTGATTTTGATCCCAGAAACAGACCGATTGGAGAAACGCCAGGCCTGGTTTATGAAGGATTGATTCAGGGGGGGTTTAATAAGAAAAATATTGAAATCGTTCAAGAGCCTGACAAGGCGGTTGATACTCTTTTTTCAAGAGCACAACAAGGTGATCTGTTGGTCATTCAACCCAATGAGCTTGAACCCGTTATGAGTCAAATTCTTGAGAAATATCGAAAAATAGTAACACGCTTTTAAGCGATTAAACAAACCTATAATTTTGTTCAAATAAAATTAAGTTTTCTGATGTGAAGGAGAACACCATGGTAACGGTTCGGATGGACGAGATATTTAAAGATATCGTAGAGACAATGCGTGATCCCCTTTTGGTACTGGATTCAGATTTTAAGGTTATCTCAGCCAACCGTTCCTTCTATGGGGTCTTTAAGGTAAAACCTGAAGAGACTGTGGGGCAAGTTATCTATGACCTGGGCAACAAACAATGGGATATTCTCAAGCTTCGGGAACTGATGGCAACCATCCTTAACGAAAAGACCAGTTTTGACAATTATGAGGTTGAACACGATTTTGCCATCATCGGCAAGCGTACAATGCTGTTGAATGCCCGGCAGATTGAACGAGCGATGGGTGAGGAACAGATCCTCCTGTTGGCCATCGAGGACATTACTGTGCGCAAAAAGATAGAAGCCGGCCTGGAAAAGAACAGAAAAGAATTCGCTATTCTTAAAAATACCGCAGATGAAGCCCGCGAATACGCTGAGAACATCATTAAAACAGTGAGAGAACCCTTAATTGTTCTGGATCAAAACCTCAGGGTGGTCACAGCCAGTCATTCCTTCTATGGTCTCTTCAAGACAAAACCCAAAGTGACGGAAGGCAGGTTGATATATGACCTTGGCCATGGACAGTGGAATATCCCCAAACTCAAAGAATTATTTGAAGAGATCCTACCGGGAAATACAGTGTTCAATGACTTTGAAGTGGATCATTCCTTTGATGGCATTGGACCTAAGATTATGCATCTGAATGCCAGAAAAATTTATAAAGGTTCTAAAAAAAACGAGCTGATTCTGCTGGCCATTGAGGATGTGACCGAAAAAGAATATCACAAGCGGAATCTTGAGAAGATGGTTGAAGAAAGAACAGCCCAGCTTTTCCTGGAAAAACAAAAGGCAGAACAAAAAAAGCTGCTTGCCGAAAAATCCCTGCAGGAGATAGAATCACTCAAAAAACAGCTTGAAGACGAGCGGGCATACCTTAAAGCTGAAATAAAACTGGAAAATAACCATGAGAACATTATCGGTCAAAGCGACGGCCTTAAATATGTGCTCCACAAGATTAAACAGATTGCAGAAAGTAACACTACGGTGCTGGTTCTCGGGGAGACGGGAACGGGGAAGGAACTTGTGGCCCGGGCGATTCACGGTTTTAGCAGCCGAAAAAGCCGGGCACTGATTAAAGTCAATTGTGCGGCATTACCCTCAAACCTTATAGAAAGTGAGCTGTTCGGCCATGAAAAAGGGGCGTTTACCAGTGCCGACCGCACACACGTGGGACGATTTGAGATCGCTGACAAAACAACCCTGTTTCTGGATGAAATCGGAGAATTGCCACTGGACTTGCAGTCAAAGCTGCTCCGGGTTCTTCAAGACGGTGAATTTGAGAGACTGGGAAATTCACGCACGATTAAAGTGGACGTACGGATTGTCGCCGCCACAAACCGGAATCTTGAAGAAGAAGTTGAAAAGGGACGTTTTCGAAGTGATCTGTGGTACAGGCTCAATATCTTCCCTATTACCATGCCGCCGTTGCGTGAAAGAAAAGAGGATATACCACTTCTTCTTGATTTTTATATTGAAAAAATTTCCCGGCGACTGGGCAAGCAAATCGAGGTGATTCCCAAAAACGTTATGAATGCTATGTTGAATTATCACTGGCCGGGAAATGTTCGGGAATTTGAAAATGTTCTTGAACGGGCAGTGATCAATTCATCCGGCTCCAAGCTCCATCTGGCGGATGATCTCGAAAAATTTTATCGGCATCCGAGCAAAGACTTAAAAACCATGGAGGCGGTTGAACGCGATCATATCATTCGTGTGCTTGAACAGACCCATTGGAAAGTCAGTGGAAAAAACAGTGCTTCCCAGATTCTGGGCCTCAATCGCGGCACATTGCGTGCCCGCATGCGTAACCTTGATATCGTCGTCCCTGAGCGTCTGCCATTTGATTCGAAATAATATTTTCAGCGCATTACCCATTTCAGCGTCGCCTATTTAAAAAAGGTGTTATATGGCCTATTGAACAAATAAGGCCTTTTTCAGGTCCTCAAATCCTTTTAACAAACCCCAGCCTTTACAGTATTTATCCTAACAATCTAATACCATAGGGATAATTCGTCCCATTTCCTCATCCTGGCACAATGATTGCCATATATGGTTTTATGGAACAACGATTATGGGATAAGGAGGAAACTATGGTGACAAAGGCAAACGAGACAAAGGCAAGCATGGGGAAAAAAGCCAAGCCTATGCAAAAAGAGAAACACAAACAAAAACAGCCAAAACAGCTTTCTCACAGTGAATCTAAGGTGTGATTCAAAAAAAGTTAATTTTCTTGTTTGATTTTAAGAGGTGATCCAATGATTTTTATCAGAACAATCCTTAAAGTACATCCGGAAAAGCAGCTGGAATTACGGCAAACCCTTCTTTCGCTGATTAAACCGGTGAGAAAGGAACCCGGCTGCAAAAGTTATTGTGCCTTTTTTGACATCAACGATAAAAACCAGTTCACAGTGTTTGAAGAATGGGAGACCCAGAAAGACCTGGAATGCCACATACAAACCGATCTATTTGGGGTTCTACTGGGAACTAAAGCACTTTTATGTGAACCGCCCCAGAGTCAAATTCATACAGTTTCACAAACCCAGGGGATGGAAACCATTCATGCACTCAGGCAAAAAAAAGCGCTGATGATACAAGGAAGTTTAACCATGATAGGGGGTTGAGCAGGGTATTATTCAAAATGATTCAGACAAAATTTTTTATTCCTGGATTTCAAAAGCAGATGAACATTTATACCAAGCCAAGGCCAGAGGCAGAAACTGCGCTGTACACGATTGTTGAAAAGGACTCCCCATGTTGAACAGAAAAAATCATCCAGGGAGAGGAACTCAGAAATATGAAGAAATGATTATCAGGCTCTCCCAACTATTGATCGATTTCCCGCAAATTTCAGAACTGGATATGAATCCAATTTTAATAACGGATGGAAATCCTAATGTATTAAAGGAAAAACCATGATTGAATCAACGATCCTCCTTACCGGTGTCATTGTCTTTTTTGCAAGAATTTGTGACGTAGCCATTGGAACCGTCCGCACCATTGTTACTGTCCAAGGCAGAACTCTAATGGCGTTTTGTCTGGCTGTATTTGAAATTGTTATCTGGCTCCTGGTAGCCAGCACGGTAATCAGTCAGGTAAAAGACCAACCCATTTTAGTAATCTTTTACGCATTGGGTTATGCTACTGGAAACGTTGTTGGCATTAAAGTTGAAAAAAAATTAGCTTTTGGATCGATCATTTTGAAGGTTATCTGCAGAGAATCCGCAGACATGATTATAAAAACGATAAGGGATCTTGGACAGCCGGTTACCAAATTCGTTGGTGAAGGTATGAACGGGCCTGTCAATGAACTGTATATTGCCTGTCGACGAAAGGATCTAAGGAGGATTCTTGCTGAAATCCAAAAGATCGACAGTCAGGTTTTTTATGTGGTGGAACAGGCAAGTGCTATGAATAAAATTTTAAGGCCGGTTAACACTCCTTTAGGTGGATGGCGTTCCAGAAGTAATAGAAAGTGAAAATATAGAATTTACGATGACCTAATAAAATTTCAGGAGCGCTTAAGGAACATTCGATTGATTGCTACCCTTGGTTGAAAAATTGCTGGGAAATTCTGTTTCTCAGCCAGGTTCTGTCCTAAAAAAAAAATTTACCATGACAAGCTGTTACGCCCGGTCCAGGCACAGGTGGCTACCGGGTAAATGTCACTCAAAGAATTGATATCCCACCGAAAAACAGGATCGACTGGTTATGAGAAAGGTAAAGATTTATAATTCGGCCAAATATGACCCTTTGGATTCATATGGCCTTTCTGTTCGACGGTAAAAGGCTTCTCATTATTGTCCTTTTAAATTTAATTATGTTAATTAATCAGTAGGTTATGAGGCAGAATGCAGAGGCATACTGCCCTGGCACACAAATTGAAATATATGTTTAAATAAAAACAAATAAAACAGTCAATAAAGGGGAAAAGGATATGGAAAAAACGGCTAACGAAAAAACGTATCCACCTGGATATTATGGTAGGAAAATGATGAACGCCTCAGATTGGTCAGGCACGCAGGTCAGACAATGGGAAAGGGCGCAAGCAGAAAGAAAAAAGGTTAAGGCGTTTTCATTAAAGCACTGCATTTGTATATCTCGCGGTATAGGGGTTGGTGCGTTGGAAGTGGCAGGTTTCCTGTCAGAAATGACAGGGTATCGTGTGATTGATAAAGAAATTATAGAACATATGGCAAAAGATTCTTCTTTAACAGAAAAGATCATTGAGTTTTTTGATGAACGGTTTCCTGGAAAGATGAGTGAACTGCTTGTATCACTTTCCGTTGAAAAGAAATTTTTCAAAAACGATTATGTCAAGCAGCTGGCAAAAACGGTTACCGCGCTGGCACATACGGATCCGACAATATTTGTGGGCCGGGGAACCCACCTTATCCTGCCCCGTCAATCCATCCTGTCAATAAAATTGATATGCAGCAGGAAGCGCCGGATTGAGAGACTGGCCAAAATGATGAATATCGGCAGGCACGAAGCTGAGACAAAGGTAAAAACATTTGATGATGAGCATCATGAATTTTTTAAAGCTGTCTATCTCAAGAACGAAGTTTCGTCTGATGAATTTGACCTGACCATTAATATGGATCACATTACATCAGAACACCAGGTTGCCCGGATCATTGTGTGTGCATTTGGCCAAAAGTTCGGGTTAAATTTTAAAAACAATTGATATCGACAAGCGTTTTGAAGGCGTAAAAACAGTTTAAACGGTGTTAAAAAACCTTATAGGAGGGAACATGGCATGAAAAAAGTTAACCGGATTCTGGTGGCGTGTGATTTGTCGGCCTACTCTATCCAAGCCGTCGAATATGCTGCGGACATGGCCGAGAGTGTGGATGCCGAGTTGGTTATCCTTAATATCATCAACCAGCGAGATCTGGACATGATTGAAAAAGTCACACATCACACTGACAAAATCACCATGAAAAATTATATTCAGGAAACCAGGGAGTATCGATCCGAAGAAATTGCAAAGATCCTTGCAAAATCAACGCGTGATCCGAATTCATACAGGATGGTTTTCAAGACCGGTGTTCCGTTCCGGGAGATTCTGGCTGCAATTGAAGAAGAGAAAGCAGACATCCTGGTTATGGGAACGAAAGGTCGAACTGATCTGGAAGATGTCCTTTTCGGGTCCACTGCCCAAAAAATGTTTCGTCGGTGCCCCATTCCATTGTTGAGCATTCGTATAAAGACCGATGATTGATGAGGAAGCGGTTGTTTAAAAATTTTTATTTAAAGGAGGACGTATTATGTTTGGAAGATTATCAGGTGGATTGGGTATGGCCATCCAGAAAGCTGTTGAGCAGGCCCGTGATACAAATTTTTTTGAGACCGGGACAACCGGCAGCGGGGTGTATCCTTTTATCAATTTATTTGAAAAGGAAGGAGACCTGGTGCTGACGACAGAGTTGCCTGGGGTTAAAAAAGAGGAATTGACCTTGGAAGTCAGAGAAGATGTCCTTCGCCTGGCCGGCAAACGTAGCATTGAATACGGTGAAGATTGCAGTTGCCATCGTATGGAACGAAAAGGCTTTAACTTTGATCGGTCCTTGAAATTACCTTTCCGGATAGAGGGGGGTAAGATCCAGGCAAAATTGGAGAATGGCCTGCTAATGATGGTCCTGCCAAGAGCAGAGTCGGATAAACCAAAGAAAATTGCTATCGATTAATTTAAAAGTAATAAGGAGGAAACCATGGCTGAAAATACTGTCACCGCCAAGAGCGAAGTCCAAGACCATCAGAAACAGGAGCTTAAAGAAGAACGAACTGTTGAAGGCCGATTTTTTATTCCACATACGGACATAATAGAAAATAAAGAAAGCCTGATCGTTATAATGGATCTGCCTGGTGTACAGAAAGAAAATCTGCGGGTAAGATTGGAAAATAACGTTCTTGAAATAGAGGGCCGGACTGATTATTCTCCCTATGAAAAACTCAATCCTGTGTATACCGAATATAGCATCGGCAATTATGCTCGAAGCTTTACGGTCACCCACGCAGTGGACACCCGGAATATTGAGGCGATTTTTAAAGATGGCGTACTGACCCTGACATTGTTCAAATCGCCTGAATCAAAACCAAGAGAAATTGCGGTCAGTTGACAATATCAGCAGGAACGCCCCGAAGTTGTGCCGACGTTCCTGCTGAAATAATGTATGCAAACAATTTCGGGGTATCTACACTCAAAGCGGTCTTATTTTATTACGGCGTGTACCGGAAAAAAAAAGGAATAAAGATGGCCAACGAACTGCATGAAAAAGCCGATGCTGAGACGATAGGTCAACGCTCGCAGGCAGATAACAGTTTTAACAAGCAAACTTCAGGTCAACAACAGGCCGGGGATCAAACGTCTGATGCTGCATCTGTCTGGAAGGACAGATATATTCGGTTGCTCGCTGACCTGGAAAATACAAAAAAACGTCTTGCCCGTGCCGCTGCCCAGGAAGTCGAACGTCAAAAAGAAAAATTACTGGATGACGTACTGCAGGTGTCTGACGGGTTGGATTTAGCCTTGTTAAATATATCCAGTGAAAATGACAGCCGGAATATTCTCCAGGGGATCGAGCTGCTCCGGGATATCTTGGATAAATTCTTTGTTAAATATGATGTAACCGTAATTGCTGCCTGGGGAGAAATGTTTGACCCCAATTTACACGATGCCATTGGGATGGTTCAGCATCCGACAGCCACTCCCAATACCGTGGTTAGAGTCGAAAGAAAGGGCTATTTATATCGTGGCAAATTGTTGCGGCCAGCCCAGGTGTTGGTGGCCGCAGGTTAAGTCAATACCCTGGGAAAGATTAAATTTTATGCCGGAATTTTTATAGGTAGATTATGGAATACAAAGATTATTACAAAACCTTGGGTGTAGATCGCAAGGCCGACGAAAGGGATATCAAAAAAGCGTATCGCAAGCTGGCCCGAAAATATCATCCCGATGTCAATCAGGATGACAGTACAGCAGCCAAAAAGTTCTCTGATCTCAACGAGGCATATGAGGTACTTAAGAATTCTGAAAAACGTCAGAAATACGATCAGGTGGGTTCCCAATGGCAAAGCCACCATCGGTCTCAGGGAGGTCCTGAGAACTTTAACGGGGGCAAAAATCAGGCTTCCTCCACTCAGGGGCATACCTATCGGACAGTCGATCCCAAGGACTTTGAAGAATTGTTTGGAACTGCCGGTGGATATTCTGATTTTTTTGAGAATCTGTTTGGCGGTAAAAATCAACAGCCAGCCGGTGGGGAGCAGCCATCTTCTCATGGGGCACCGCCCCAGAGGGGAAGAGATCTCGAACATCCGGTTCAGGTGAGTCTGACAGAAGCGTTTAACGGAACCAGCCGAGTGCTTGAGTGGGAAGACGGCCGTAAAATAGACGTTAAAATCCCACCCGGGGTTAAGTCTGGTTCACGGGTGCGGATCAAGGGCCAGGGCAGTCCCGGAACCAGTAAAGAAGATTCCGGGGATCTGTTTCTTAAGGTTAAAGTTTTGCCGGATAACCGTTTTTTGCGGGATAATGATGATTTGAACGTCACCATTTCAGTGGAGTTGTTCACCCTGCTGTTGGGAGGCAAGATTTCGGTAGCCGGCATTGACCGTTCCGTAAATCTTGATATCCCGCCGGAAACCCGGAATGGCCGAATTTTCAGGCTTAAAAAAATGGGAATGCCAAAAATGAAACACCCGGACCAGCGGGGGGATCTATATGTCACAGTGGAAACACTTTTGCCCCGAAATCTGAGTGCCAGGGAAAAAAAACTGGTTGCCCAATGGAAGGATATGCATTGACCACTCTGTTGAACCAAGCCAGCAGGAATGGTTGGGAGAAAAAAAATGAATAAATATCCAATTTCGCTTTATCTCGATCCGCCGGAAGTCCATTTTGAGTGCCGGGTAGTCGCCCGTCTGGCAAGGGTTTCCCAGACGTTTATTTTCAAGTGTGAAAAGGAAAATCTGGTCACAACCCGTATCATGCTGCACGGCGAGAAAGGATTGTGTTTTGCCGATGTTTGCAAACTAAAAATGATTCGTCACCTGTACGAAGATATGGGACTAGACCTTGCAGCAATCGATTTTGTATTGCGGTATCAACGCCAGATCAAAATATTGAATCATAAGCTTGATCAAATGAAAGATCATATCCGCCAAAAGGAGAAGGCGCATCAAGCCGAGATACAGACCCTTCGCCGGCAATTGGACAATTTAGTGGAGAGATGAGCCACCTTAAAACATGACAATAATGGCAATAAATAAACAGGGAAACAATGGGACAATATAATTTAAACCGTATTTTTCAGCCGAGGCATGTGGCCGTAGTGGGTGCCAGTGAAAAGAAAGGAACCATCGGAAATGCATTGATGAAAAACCTTGTTGACGGTGGATTTTCAGGAACACTGCTGCCAATAAACCCCAAGTATGGCACCCTTTATGGCCATGAATGCTTTGCATCGGTTTCCAGCATAAAATTTGGTTTAGACCTCGTCATTATCGCAACTCCTATACATACGGTTGCGGATATTGTTCAAGAATGCGTTGAAAAAAAGGCGGGGGGGGGCCATTATTATTTCGGCTGGGGGAAAAGAAACCGAGATAGAGGGCCGCAAGATAGAAGAAAAAATTCAAAAGATTGCATATAAAGGGGGCCTCCGTATCCTGGGACCCAACTGCATGGGACTCATCCGGCCTGGTGGGAAACTCAATGCAAGCTTTGCCTCCGAGATGCCGGGCGGCGGGAACCTCGCGTTTGTTTCCCAAAGCGGCGCCATTTGTTCGTCCATTCTATACCTGGCTTTCAAAGAACACATCGGGTTCAGCCATTTTGTCAGCATCGGATCCATGCTGGACATTGATTTTGGAGATATGATCGATTATCTGGGAAATGAACCCGCGGCAAAAAGCATTTTATTGTATATTGAAAACCTGACAAATGTTCGCAAATTCATGAGTGCGGCCCGCTCTGTGTTCCGGATTAAACCCATCATTGTGTTGAAATCGGGCATAAGTCCTGCCGGAGCAAAGGCTGCCGCCTCTCATACAGGGGCGATGACTGGAGAAGATGCCGTATATGATGCGGCTTTCAAACGGGCCGGTATCGTACGTGTGGACACCATAGAAGAGTTGTTTGACTGTGCCGAACTTATGGCCAAGCAGCCGCGGCCGAACGGTTCAAGACTGGCCATCATTACCAATGGCGGGGGACCGGGGGTCATGGCCACGGACGCACTGGGACGCTATGGGCAAGAACCGGCTCCCCTTGATGCGGAGACCCTCAAGGTACTGGATGACATACTGCCGTCATTCTGGAGCCGGAGCAATCCCATCGATATCCTGGGTGATGCATCGCCGGAGAGGTTTTCCAATGTCCTGGACATCTGTTTTAATTCGAAAAATATGGATGGTGTTCTGGTGATTCTTGCACCCCAGGCCCTTACAGAACCCCTTTTGGTGGCCAAAAGCCTGATCGTTGCCATAAAAGACCGCCACTATCCAGTGATTGCCTGCTGGATGGGGGGAAAAAGCATCGGCAAGGCCGTGGACCTTTTGAATAAATCGGGAATCCCAACCTATGACACGCCGGAACGAGCGGTCAGAGCCTTTCTGTACATGGTTGAATATACAAAAAATCAAGAAGTACTTTTGGAATTTCCACCCAAATTGAATAAAAACCTGGTTTTTAATCAGAAAAAAGCCCGGGATCTGATTTCCCATGCGCCTGAAAATGAATTCATGACAGAATCAGAATCAAAAAAACTGCTTCTGGCATATGGGTTTCCGGTTATCGAAACACGCACGGCAACGACAAAAGCCCAGGCATCTCAAATTGGCAGGGAAATCGGATATCCCCTGGTCATGAAACTTCAATCTGTGGATATTCCCCATAAAACAGACGCAGGCGGTGTTCTCCTGGATTTGCGGTGTGATGCCGATGTTTGTAACGCCTTTGAGCAAATCATGTTGTCGGCACGCAAGTTTAAATCCGATGCCCGTGTGGACGGGATAACGATCCAGCCGTATTTTTCAAATCCGGATTTTGAAATTCTCCTGGGAGCCAAGGCCGATCCAAATTTCGGCCCGGTGATTCTCTTTGGGACGGGGGGAATATATACAGAGGTATTAAAAGACAGATCCTTAGGACTTCCCCCCATGAACCGGCTGCTGGCCCGGTTCACCCAGATTGATTATGATCGTGAGATTGCCCTGGTTGCCATTGATGAAACACCTGATGAAACACCTGATGAAACACCTCAAACCGACAGAATGCTGGGATTTGGGATAAAACACTTGATACTGGCGGATATAAACTGATCATTGAGTTGGGAGAAAAATAGTATGATATTAACTGAAAAGATTCAAACCGTATTTCCACGAGCCGCCGATATCCCCAAACACCTGTTAAAGGATATTCCCTGCATTCAGACAGTGTATCTTATCAATGGTGAGATTCGAGCCTGGGATGGCCCGCTTCAGCAGGTGCTTTCACCGGTTTGGACAGCGGATGATATAGACCCGAAGCCTTTTTTTATCGGGGAATATCCTTTGTTGACCGAGGCGCATGCTCTTGAGGCACTTGATGCAGCAGTGGCAGCCTATGATCATGGGCGTGGGCTCTGGCCCACCCTGCCCGTGGCAGATCGAATCGAGCATATGGAACGATTTGTTTTTCAAATGATTGAGAAAAAGGACCCGGTGGTAAGGTTTCTCATGTGGGAGGTGGGCAAATCCTATCAGGATTCCACTAAAGAATTTGATCGCACCGTCAAATACATCAACGATACCCTTGCCGCCTTGAAAGACCTGGATCGGATTTCTTCCAGGTTTTCCATAGAAGAAGGTATTATTGGCCAGATCCGGCGGGCTCCCCTGGGCGTTGTCCTGTGTATGGGGCCGTTCAATTATCCGCTCAACGAGACCTTCACCACATTGATACCCGCGCTTGTCATGGGAAACACCGTCATCTTAAAACCACCCAAGCATGGTGCGCTTCTTTATTCACCGCTGTTAAAGGCTTTTTGTCAGATTTTTCCCAAAGGGGTTATCAATATTATTTATGGCGAGGGCAGAAAAATGATTCCCCCGCTCATGGCTTCAGGAAAAATAAACGTTCTGGGACTGATCGGTTCAAGCAAAACGGCAAATGCATTAAAGAAACTTCATCCCCATCCCAATCGCCTCCGCTGCGTGCTGGGGCTGGAGGCTAAGAATCCGGCCATTGTGCTTAATGGCGCTGATCTGGATCTGGCGGTAAAAGAATGCGTTTCAGGCTGTCTCTCCTTTAACGGGCAGCGGTGCACGGCCCTTAAGATCCTGTTTGTTCAGGCAGATATTGTTGATGCCTTTCTTGAATGCTTTGCCAAAGCGGTGACTGCCTTAGCTTTTGGCATGCCGTGGCAGGAAGGGGTGGTCATCACACCGGTTGCAGAAAAAAACAAAACCGATTATCTTGCGGCACTTGTGTCAGATGCGGTTGAACAAGGGGCTAAAATCATTAACTCATCCGGGGCAATGGTTTGCGGCAGTTTCTTTTTTCCGGCAGTCCTGTATCCGGTCAACTCAAAAATGCGGGTCTATCATGAAGAGCAGTTCGGGCCGGTTATCCCTGTTCTGTCGTTTAAAAACGTCAGTGAACCGGTTGACTATATGATTCATTCAAACTACGGTCAACAGGTCAGCATCTTCGGAAGCAACCCGGACCAGATCGCCGGTTTAATTGACCCGCTGGTCAACCAGGTCTGCAGGGTCAACATCAACAGCCAGTGCCAGAGAGGACCGGATACCTTTCCGTTTACAGGAAGGAAAGACTCTGCCGAAGGAACCCTTTCCGTCTCGGATGCGTTACGAGTTTTTTCTATCCGAACACTTGTTGCCGCCAAGCAGACGGATTTGAACAAAAAAATCATTACCGACATTGTAAGAGATCGTAAAAGCAAATTTCTGGCCACTGATTTTATTTTATAAGGACATTTTATGAAAGAAAGAGCGAAAAACTTTGAAGATTCTCCTTCAAGCACACCAAGGCCATTTGATGCGGACAGGGACGGCCTGGTTGTCAGCGAAGGTGCCGGGACAATTGTTTTAGAAGAGTATGAGCATGCAAAACAAAGAGGCACCACAATTTTCGGAGAAGTTATCGGTTACAACACCTGCTGTGATGGTGAACATATGACTTCCCCCCAGACAGAAGGGATGCTTCGATGTATGAAAGGTGCCCTGGATCAGGCAGGATGTACTATCAAAGACATAGACTATATCAATGCCCATGCCACCGGTAAAACTTGGGGATATTGCTGAGTCCCAGGCAATTAAACAGCTTTGTGGTGATACAATTCCGGTTAGTGCGACCAAGGGTTTTACAGGTCACACCCTTGCTGCAAGTGGTGTCATGGAATCGATATTCTGTCTTTTAATGATGGGACATAATGTCATCATACCCACACTTAATCTTGCGAATATTGATCCAGATTGCTCCGGAATCTTTCATGTGCAAAAAAAGATCAACACACCTCTTAAAAGGGTGATGACAAGCAACTTTGCTTTTGGGGGAATAAATGCAACACTGGTGTTAAAAAAAATGTAGTATTCTAAACGGATACTTATTGAGTTTGATGCGTTCAAAGGTTTGTTATTCGGATCTTAAAATTTTACACCATTTTTCCAAAGTTCATATTCGCTGATATCAATTAACTCATTCCAGTAAACTGCATACCCCCCTGTTTCAACTTTAACATTTTTAAAAAATGCTGGGTTTTTAAGAGGAGTAAACATATCTATGTCTAACAGTTTGCTAACATCATATGTTTTTCTCTCACTATTTGTAAAAATTACGGTAAGAGTTTTATGATCCGAAGCAAATGCTTTTTTTATTTTTGGTATTAACATCGTGTCTTTTACTCCAAAGGAGGTAATTTCTTAAATTCCTGAGTTTCCCAAATTGTTTTTAGTTCAGCATGATATTTTTTTGCCCATTCAACAACAAGTTTTTTTGCCCGTGGTGGAAGGTCTCCTTCTATAACAGTCAAAGAGTCAATATCGAAAAGAGCAAGATACTCTCCATAAACTGCGTGGAAATGAGGTGGAGGATGATCACCAAAAAAAAGCTTAATAATAATCCCATAAAATCTCGTTATTTCTGGCATTTATCCTCCTATTGAAATGTTCAATTACTGTTTATTTTAACAATACCTTGAAATAATTATTTTTTCAATATTTTTGATATCCTTAAGATTTTCAACTTCCTAAAAATCCAAATAGGGATATCTCTTAACCGGCAATTTTGATTGATTGGGAAAACTATGAATACTATTCACCGCTTTTGACTTATCCAAATTATTACTGAAAAATCGAATCTTAACTTTTGGTAAGAAGTTAAGATTTAGGATGGATCTTTATATATTATTAACTTGAATATGGGAAAATGCCCGGAAATGATTCTCGTGGTCTATATAATGGAATTGAAATTTCGATTCTGAAAAACTTCACATACAACATATGGGGTTGTTTTAAATCTGCAATAAAAACAAACCATGGCATTGAATTGTCCACCCAAGAAAGTAAGCAAATTACATTTAAGACTTGTCTTTTTGTATTTTCACAAACTTATTGCACCTGGGGCATGTCATCGCAAGGCTTGAAACATCTACTTTGAAGAGGAGACTATCACAGAAAGGGCATCGATAGGTCTTTAATTCTTGCCTCTTCTCACCAGAGTCACTGTTTATTTTATTCCAGCATTGATGACACACACCCTCATAAAGATTTTGGAACTCCTTATTGCATTTTTTACATATAGTATTCATATATCTCCATTAAAGGGTTCGATGCTATTAGGATACCCTTTTGTACAATTTTACCCAGTATTCATATCAACCTCCCTATTCTGTATCATTCTTCGGGTTCATCAGGAAGTCGTTTTAGATTCTTCAAATATCTATCCAAATTAAATTCCTTCTGATGTTTCATAACATCAAAAACCTCAACACAGATAGCTTGAGCAATAAATAACTTTGAATCGTCTTCCGAGATTCCTTCAGCAACCAACCGATATAATGTTTCCTTGGTTTCTGGAGGATCATTATCAGCCAGTTGATTCTCTACCGTTTCCAAAAAGGCTGCTTTCAGATGTGGGTTATAATCTTCCATATTTCCCCTATTTTGTTTCCTGGGTAATTACCGATAATTTTAAGAATAGATAGCGAAATATTATAAGATTTCATCCAAGGTGTCAAATTATGTTCAGAATGGATGATTATATAAAAATTACAGTGTAAGATTGGCTTGTGACAGTGGTTGAGGCTCATATAGTGGAATCAAAATCTCAAAACTGAAAAATATTTATATACCACATATTGGGGTTCCCATATTTTGTCTATACTGAGTCTTTAAAATACCAGTGAACGCCTTTGGTTTTCAGCCGAAAACCCATATCGATGTTACCAGATATGGCACGCCCAACTTCCGGATACATGCTGTCAATAAGGTATTGAATGAATAAAGTAACGTTTTTTTCTTTACTCATTATGTGGAATCATTTTTAAATCCCCCTTTGGGGGCTTATTTTAAACAATACTTTTTAAATTTTTTGCCATTTCCACAAAGACAGAGTTGATTACGCCCAACAGATGGAATTTTATTGTTTTGGATTGCTGATTGCTGACTAAATATTTCTGGAACCTGATCATATTTATTCTTCAGTACAGGGAAGCAAACGATTCACGTGAGTGACGGAAGAATTTTTTCCACCCCTCGCAAAGATGACTAATGCCGTCAGGTTGCCCCTTTTTTTTACGGTGCTTCAAACAATCGCCCATGCAAAGGTCAAAAAAATCACAGATACGACAATCTGAAGAGACTTCAGATTTCTGAGATCCAAATTTTCGATACACCTGGGAAGAAAGCGCTGCCTCCCAGGTTATTTCGGAAATATTGCCGATTTGTAAATTTTTTTCTACAAAGAAATCACAAGGATAGATATCGCCATTATGTTCCACGACAAAATACTGACAGCAATTCTCAGCCAGACTGCAGGAAGTAATCAAATTTTTTGACATTTTGTTTAAGATGTCATCAAAATTTCGAATAGAGATTGTGAACACATCTCGTTGATACCAGAGATCGAAAAGTTCACATAGAAATTGCCCCCATTCTTCACCGGTAATGGAGAAAGACAAGAGATTACCGTTTTGATCAAATTCGACACATGGAATATACTGGTGGTAGTGAAAACCCTGTTTTACTAAATATTGATAAACCTCCTTTGCTTTGTGAACATTGGATTTGCTGACCAAAGCCAATATATTGAATTCAACCCCATGCTTTTTAAGGCGCGTTATCCCCTCTAATACCGTTGAATGAGATCCCTTTTGATTGGCAAATCTGCGATACTGGTTGTGCAGTTCAGGCGGGCCGTCGAGACTGCAGCCGACCAGGAACCGGTGATGGGCCAAATGTTTTGCCAGGGAATCTGTAATCAGGGTTCCATTGGTTTGAAGCCCGTTGATAATTCGAGCGTTGGGTGGGGCATATTTTTTTTGAAGCTCAGTAATTCGCTTAAAAAAATTCAGGCCCATTAATGTAGGCTCCCCTCCCTGCCATCCAAATATGTAAGCCGGTTGTTCAGTTGACAGATAACTCTTTATCATCTGTTCAAGTAGACGGTCTGACATTCTGTGTTTTCTGATTTGAGGATAAAGTTTCTGTTTTTTCAAATAAAAGCAATAAGTGCACTGCATGTTGCAATCTGCAGAGGTTGGCTTTATTAAAAGTGAAAATGGTTTCATGGGAAAATACCCTTTTTTAAAATTTTACAATCCAAACTATCTGGAACCCGTGTATACTTTATCCGACCCGGGAGGGGAGTTGAATTTATTCCTGATTCATCCCTGTAACCGGGGTTGCTCCCTGTGCGCCAACGCTTAATGCCTTAACCCTTCCACCATGTTTCTCAACAAGCTCGGCCTGATCCGCTTTTGCCTGCTGATCCGCTACTTCAGGATCCACAATTTTTCTAAGCTCCGCTTCAAGATCTTCTAAAACAGAATTGTATTCAGGGTCTCTGGCAAGGTCACAGGTTTCTTCCGGATCATTTTCCAGATCAAATAATTCAGGCCGATATCCCACGTAATAATTAAATTTGAAGCGACCCTTTCTCAGCATGAATGCACCGGATTCGGCGCCGATGGCATGATACTCGCTCAATATTATTCTATCCGGATCTTCAGGTGCGGCGGCGATTTCAAACAATGATTTCCCGGTCAGTTCCTGTTCGCCTTCTTCCGGCGGCACTCCGACACCATCCAATATGGTCTGGTAACAGTCTAAAAGCGAAACCGGGGTATTACATATTTTTCCCTTTGGAACATCAGGGCCGGAAATGATCATCGGTACCTTTGTACTTTCCTCATATAAATTGGATTTACCCCATTGTCCCCTGGTTCCTGCATTTTCGCCATGATCGGATGAATACACGATACGAGTTGAATCGGCTAATTCGTAATAGGCCAGTGAGTCCAGAATCATACCGATTTGATCGTCAAGAAAACTGCACAGTCCATAGTAAGCTCTGACAGCCAGTCGTTTTTCTGCCTCATCGGCAAAAAGGTTATCCTGGCCCCAAAATTTTTCAGATGCTTCAAGCCAGGGATGATAGACGTATCCGTCATCGGGATGAAGCTTCCATGGCGGGACGCAGTCATCAGGGTATAAATCCAGATATTTTTGGGGTAAAACAAGGGGAAAATGGGGAGAAACAAATCCCACATAAAGAACCCAGGGTTTTTCTTCGTTTCCTTCCTCGCTGCGTTGACGGAACCAGTCACACGTCAAGTTGGCCGTTTTGCGGTCATAAAGGACATAATTGGAAGCCCCCGGGCCAATGGACTTATACATTCGTATTGGCTCGGGCATCGTGGGCAGGGGATCGCGTACAGCTCCCCATACAGCCCCCACACCGTTCTTGAGATGCATATGATTGATTTGATTGTCAAAACCTACCGGGTCATCCTCATGCCGGTAATGCAGCTTGCCGATGGAGTCCACACTGATACCGTTCTCTTGCAAACGGTGCCCCCAGCCTCTAACCCTGCCGTCATACCCCATTGCATTATCCCAGTAGCGGATCTGGTGCACAGGTCGTCCTGTTGCAAAACAGGCCCGTGCAGGCACACAAATCGGGCAGGGTGTGTATGCGTTGGTGAAACAGGTTCCCTGTTCTACGAGACGGTCAATACTGGGAGTTTTCATCGTAGAATTTCCCAATGCACCGATATATCGAGGGTCATGCTGATCAGACATGATAAAAAGTAAATTTTGGGGTTTCATTTATAATCTCCTTAAAGAAGTTCTATACAATTGTTAAGGTAATTTAAATTCCTGACCACTTCGAATTTATCTGGTACTGCAAAGGGCAAAAGCAGGACCGCGGCGGAAAAGGGGTAATCCTCAGGGGTATATGCGGTCACCAGCCAAGTATTGGCGTCGATGAAACCCGATTGCAGAGCGTCACTCATTTCCTTGGCCTTGACCAGCTGCTGGGCCGGACCGCATCACCTCAAACCCTTTTTCAAATTCCGTATAATGGAACCTGTGGGTGATCAAGGAAGAAATATCAAGCCCTGTCTGGATCATACTGGTCATCTTGTACCAGGTTTCATACATTTCTCTGCCATAAATGCCTTTGATGGTCAACATATTGAAAACCACTTTATTCCAGTCTATCTGTGTACGGTCAGGCATGATGCCCAGAAGGGCGATTTTACCCCCATGACACATATTATCCAGAATGGTATTTAAAGCAGCGGGATTGCCTGACATTTCCATGGCAACCTCAAACCCTTCTTTCATACCCAGCCTTTTCTGTACATTCTCAACAGTGTCACGGCCACCGTCAACCGTAAACGTTGCCCCTGCTTTTTGTGCCACAGAACCGTTCGACCCTAATCAACTCCACTCTAATACGACGATACAGAGCTGAAAGCCTATCAACACAAGAGGTCTTAGAAATTACTTTGAAAATAAATTTTTTCACAAAAACCCTTGTCAAGTAAAAAATGACATTCGATGCATTTTTTTTGCTGAATAATTACAATGATTATCTTAATAGATATGGAATTTCCACATACAAAGCATCATTTGGGCATTCAACTTCACATGGCAAACAAAACCAACAACTGCGATATTTCCCAAATGGTGATCCGCAGGAGTTGCAACGAGAAGCTTCATTTTTTGCCTCTGCGTTACCCACAATGCTTTGCTCTATTTCCGTAAAGTCTCCTTTTCCTTTAAATTTGGAAACTCCAACAATGATTCTTTTTTCTTTACTGCTTTTATCATGATCAATATCAAACTCTGTATCATTAAGGCCTTGATAACTGCGTCCATATGATAAAGGATCATTTATCAAATAACGATGGACACTCTCTGCTGCTTCACGCCCAGATGCCATAGCCTCAACAACAGTGTTTCCCATTCCTGTTAAATCACCGGCAATAAAAATATTCTCTTGGGAAGTTTGAAGGGTCAGTTTATCGAATTCAAAGCTACCATTCAGCAGCTCATGATCTGCAGTTTGACCAATCGCTATAATTACATTATCAGCTTCCAACTCTTTTATTTGAGAGTCATCGTAAATTGGGGAAAAATTACCCTGCTCGTCAAAAACCGAATCACAACGTTTAAATTTAAGTTTATTTGCTCTACCATTTTCAATCAAAAACCTTGAAGGTCCCCATGAGTTGATCAAATTCACTCCCTCAGATTCAGCTATGGCAAGAAGGTGTGGGTTGGCCGGAATTTCTCCTCTACTTTCCAGGGCGATGATATCCACGACTTTCGCCCCAGCGCGCAAAGCGGTCTGAGCAGAATCCAAGGCAACATCACCCCCACCAACAACAACTACTTTTTCTCCTAAAGTTAATGGTGAATCGCTTCTAACCGATTTTAAAAAATCCAAAGCTGAATAGACATTTTCTGCTTTAACGCCTGGGATATTCAGACTTTTACTCTTTTGCAAGCCAGCGCAGACTATAATTACATCAAAATTGCGCTGCAAATCAGCTAGGCTGATATCTTTACCAATCACCTTATTTAGCTTCAGCTTCAAACCCATCTTCTTTAACTTTATGAATTCCTTTTTCAATATATCCAAAGGAAGTCTAAAGGCTGGAATTCCCCATCTTAGCATTCCACCAGCTTCGCTCTCCTTTTCAAATGCAGTAACAGAGTGACCTTTTTTCAGAAGATCAAATGCCGCAGTCATTGCGGATGGGCCAGTGCCTAATACCGCACATTTTTTACCGGTTGCTTCATCCAAATTTGGGATATCTTTATCACCCAATTTGTCCGTCAGGTATCTTTTCAATTGACGAATAGCAACTGCCTCACCACTTTTTTTCTTCATATGACAAACATTTTCACAAGGGGCAGAACAGATTCGTCCTAGTATTGCAGGAAATGGAATATCCCTTTTAACCATTTTAAGTGCTTCTTCATCTTTCCCTCGTAAAATAAGTTGAATATATCCCTGACAATTTCCATTCAATGGGCAAGCATTACTACAAGGTGCCAATTTCATTCGGATGTTGTCTAAAATACAGGTTTGTACACATGTAGCACAGAACGTGCATTTATCCAGGTCAATTTTGATGTTGTCTGAAAGAGCCTGAAGAAAAGTGGTTTGCATTTTTATCTCCTTTACTGATTCATCTTAATGATTTCTTTATATTCCACATTCACCTGGCCCAGCTCACTGCCTTGACTTAACACTATGTGCTTCAACCAATTGGTATCATCTTGCTCAGGATAGTCTGTTCTGAAATGCCACGGTGACCAACGTGTTTCCTTACGCTCTTTTGAAGCTATAGCTGATAAGGTTGCACAATCAATTATGTTATCGATTTCAAAAGACTTAAAAAGATCTCTAGTGCTACTGATATTTGGAACGGTATGCATTTCTTCTCGAAAACGATCCATCCACCACAGTGCGCGATTGAGCTTGTATTCATTCTTGGGGGGTTGAATATAGTCTCCTATAATTCTCCTAATTTTGAATTCAAACTCGTCAATGCTGACATCACTTCTCATTTCCATGCGTTTTTCGCAATGGTTCAGAAAAGCTGTGATGGGGGTGTTGTCAATTTTCTGATGATTTCGATTGGCGGTATATTCAACGGCTGCTTCCGCAGCAACCTCCCCGATAACAAAGGCACCAGTCAAATGCCCCCTTGCACAAAGGGCCGTATCTCCTGCTGAATATAATCCGGGAATATTTGTTTCTGCATTCTCATTAATTCTTACGCCTGTGAGCCCATGTCCACCACAGAGAAGTACCTCCGTTGGCCACAACTCAATTTCACCGGTTCGAAAATCATTATCTCTACCTTGGTGAAAACGCTCACAAGCAGGGCGTTCCGTAGTAAAAAGGAGATTTTCTATTTCTTTAATTTTATTTTCTGGAAGGTGTTTGAGCTCGATCCTCATAGGGCCTGATCGCTCAAACATATGCTCATGGAAAAGAGTTTTTAGCGACGGGTAATTTTTATCGCGTCTTTCATTATGTGCATTTAAAACATGACCACCCCTTGTAAGTGCTATGTATAACAACGGTGCATTTATATCCTTAGTGATATACAGGACCATAGTATATTCAAAACCTGATACTTCAGCACCAGCTCTGTAAGCCATCATATAACCATCACCAGTATTTCCTGGATAATCGTAGACTCCATACAAATGGCCACTATTTGGTAAACCGAAACGTGCAACACCCCCTGATGAGAGAATTACGCTTTTAGCGCGTACAACTATCATTTCACCGGTTCGGACATTGAGCCCGATCACACCAGTTACTCTACCATCTTGAGTGAGCACTTGTATCCCCATCGTTCTGTTTAAAAATCTGACGCCACTATCAATAGCACGCTTATGGATTATGACCTTGAGATTAGGCTCTTTCATAGTTACGCAAAATTTCCCCTTTGGATGAACTTGAAGGATGTCATATTCGCCATTTTCATCTGTTGGAAAGCATACACCCCAACTAATGAGCTTCTGCATCATTCCCCAGCTACGCTCAGCCATTTTATAATTAACAGGCTCATCCATAATTCCATCACAAGCAATACTGTTGGATTCAACGTATAACTCAGGTGTGGAAACCCCAGGTACAGCTACAATATTTAAGGCATCCATCCCCCTGGCAATGCAGCCCGAGTATTTCGCATCGCCCTTCTCCATTATGATCACTTTGCAGTCTGGATTTAGTTCTTTGGCCCGAATACCGGCCATCGAGCCCGCACTTCCTCCACCGATAATCAAAACATCGCATTCAATGACAGTCTTGTTATTCACTCAACCCTCCATATAAGATGATCTCATCTGATAACAGCGCAGTGACCATATTAAGTAAGTGTGAATTCGCGCACTATACTCGATTCACTTGTTAGACAATAGCTTGTTCTATACTCGTAGACAATGTTTCGCAATGTGCGTACTTCCATATCAATCTTAAGCAAAGGAGAACCCTTTTTAACATCAAATAGTTTGGCTTGGTCATCGTCAGCAGCTACTGCAGAAAATAGATCTTTATAACTTCTAACGGGCAGGCCATATTTTTTCTCAACAAGTGAATAGAGTGTTACCTCCTCAAGGATACTCGTGCTAAGATTATCGAAATCTGGAAATAACTCACAAGACAACCATGAAGTCAAATATGCAACTGCCCTTTCATTAATTTGCAATATTCGCTCAAATTTAAAAAAATTAGCATTCAGGTCAGAACCAAAATAATCTGCATTTTCAGCATCTTGTTTTGTTTTAGAAATTGGTAGAACCTTTACAACAATGGAATGGTGATCACTATGAAAGTTTTCTACAAAACGGTAATAGAGAAGTCCCTCTTTCAATTTCGCTGCTCCTGGAGCAATGAAAGTACCTTTTCCCTGATGCCGGTAGAGGTAACCACTTGATACCAAATTGGATAGCGCTTGCCTAATTGTCCCTACGCTTGAATTATATTGGCAAGCTAAAACTCGCTCAGTTGAAATCTTATCACCGACCTTAAGAGATTTTTCCTCAATCTGTGCAATGATGTCTTCTTGAATTTGAATGTAAATAGGACCTTTATAACTTTTATTTTGAATATCTTTGTGTCTTGAAATCATCTGTATCCTTTTATTTTAGTTTCTACTCATCAAATAAACCCCTTAGCCACCACCCACATACTCCACGTTCTGGTTAGCCTCTACATTCCGTATTTGGCTTTTTCATTATTTTTACAATGAGCGGTTAACTATGCCAAAATTATGACATATTGCTATATATGATATATATCAATATGTCAATATGTCAAGTATTTTTGTTTTATCTTGACTCAATTTTCTGGGTTAATTTTTCCTGAATATATAAAATATAAACATTTGAAATAATTATAAATATTGACAAGATTCACTATCTATGATATGTATTTTTTATCCCTAAAAATAAACAATCAAAGATAGGAATCTCATCAAAATGCATACTACCTTGACCGAATTACAAAATCAAACCATAAACTCTAATAAAGTCGGAATTCTTGGCAACTATTTTTCCAGTTTAAAAGTTGGAAGCATGCTCAACAAATCAGGTATAGTCAAAACCAAAGGTGCTTCTCCCCTGAAACTGTTCACCATTGTCTTCAACTTGGCTTTTATAGGCAAAAACTTCTTCGAAGGCGTCGTGCGGAATAAAAAAGTGAATGTCGGCAAAGATGCTGTGTATAACTTTTTAAATTCATCCACATACAACTGGAGGCGTTTCACAATCCTTCTTTGTCGTCAGATTTATTTTATCATAAAAAATCTTCTGGATGATTCTTCTGAAGAAGTTCTTATCTTTGATGACTCAACATACGACAGAAGCCGTTCCAAAAAAGTGGAACTTCTTTCACGTGTCTATGATCATTCAACCCACAAATATCTAAAAGGGTTCAGGTTGCTTACTCTTGGCTGGTCAGATGGGAACAGTTTTCTCGGAATTGATTTTGCCTTGTTATCATCAGCAGAAAAAACGAACCGATACAATGAAATCAATCCAGATATTGATAAAAGAACGTGTGGTTATAAACGCCGCAAGGAAGCAATAATAAAATCCACAATGCATCTGGAACCAATGATAAAAAGAGCCATCAAAATTGGTATTCGAGCGAAATATCTTGTAATGGATAGTTGGTTTTCAATGCCCTCTGTGATCTCGACCCTTCGCCAGCATATCCATATCATCTGCATGCTTAAGGACCATCCCAAATGGTTCTATGAGTACAATGGGAAAAAACTCCGGCTAAGTGACCTTTATGGGAAGTTAAAGAAAAAAAGAGGTAAGGCCAAAATCAAGGCCAGTGTCCTTGTTAAATTACCTGACTGGAATAAAGCCAGAGTCATCTTTGTCCCCTGTGACAAGAAACGGGGATGGCTCGCTCTTTTATCAACAGATATTACCATAGCAGATGATGAAATAATAAGGCAGTACAGCAAACGTTGGGACATCGAAGTGTTTTTTAAAATGTGTAAACAACACCTAAAACTGGTTAAAGAGATCCAAATCCGGAACTATGATGGCTTGATCGGACACACTTCCCTGGTAATGGCCAGATACAATATATTGAGCCTGTTCCAAAGAAAAAGCATGGACCAACGGTCTTTTGGAGATTTATTCAGAGCCTGCAATGAAGAATTAGCCAACATAAATTTTCTTGATGCCCTAACGAGGATAATGCAACTGGCCATGCTAACTTTACGAAAGGCTCATAAATTGTCTGAGAGGGTCATAAATTCCATGCTCGACCTGATAATGGGTCAAGCACTTATATATTTCGGCCTTTCCAATAGGCAAACGCCCCAATTGGTAGGGGGATAGAGATGAATTTGCTTCTCAGAAAGTTGAGATCTTGATTGTCTCACGTCGTCTCAACCAAAATTTCACAATTTGCAGAATACTCAGGCGTGGGAACTAAAAGGGTGAAATGGGTTAAAGTAACGTGGCATGACAACGGGGGATCTGCGGTTGTTATTGCCATCGAACATCCCCATATAAAAGTACTGGGCCTGAAGTGACTACTGCAACGCCTACATTGTTACTGGTACGAGAATACCCACCTGCAGCAAACGCGCAAGATTGCTCGTTCACCCCGACAACGATTTCGATTCCGCATTCATCAAGTGCATGAATGACAGGCATAATAATTACACCAGAAAAACCAAATACCGTTTTCACCAAGATCAACAAAGCTTTTTGCCAAGGCCTGCGCGTTATTCATCCTATCCCTCAATAAAGCAATTCTTTTAGTAGACCCTGAAATTGCACAGAAAAGAAGTAACTATATAGTAAAAAAAGCTTCAAAAACACCATGAATAAAGGTTATAATAAGTTTCCTAGACAAAAAACAACCCTATTCAGGAGGCCACCTCAAGTGAAGTCCAGTAAAGCACAAATTTATGCTAAATTCCATAAAATTCCTCATATCCGATTTGAAGATCAACAGCTCACTTCCTTTTCAGGCCTTTTGATTTTCCAATTATTTTTTAAATGGATGAATTTGAAAAACAAACTTAAAAAATGCTTTTCCCATATGAAGGTGTCTCCGATCTTCGGTCATCATTTTATCGTGATGCTTCTTGTCGTTCATTTGATTTTGGGTTTTCGGAGATTGAGAGAAATTGATTATTATCGGGATGACCCTCCTGTTCTCCGTTTAATGGGATTGAAAAAGCTTCCAGATGTTTCAACTATCTCAAGAAGCCTGTCCCAGATGGATAACCAAAGTATTGCCAACCTTCGCAGACTGTCCCGTTTATTTGCCATCAATGGGCTCCAACGGGAAGGATTTAATCGGCTTACCCTGGATTTTGATGGTTCGGTCTTATCCACCAGGAGGCATGCCCAGGGATCTGCAGTTGGATATAACAAAGTCAAAAAAGGAGCCAGGAGTTACTATCCACTATTCTGCACTATTGCCCAAACAGGTCAATTCTTTGTTCAATGCGCCTGCGGCGCATTGAATGCCGAGTTGAGTTAAGTTTATCGCCCGCCGCAGGCGCATAGAACAACGAGTTTGAGCGGACATCCTTATCAGTCGCAGCTCAACTCGGCAATATGCATCATCGCCCCGGTAATGTTCATGATTCAAATGGTGCAGCAGGTTTCATGCTCTTCAGTGTTTTGAAAAAGTGAAATCATAAGTGCCGGGAACCATCATTGAATCTCGCATGGACAGTGCGTTTTTCAACCAGGACATTATTTCCTTACTGGCTGAAAATCATGTAAAATTTACAGCTTCTGTTCCTTTTGCAAGGTTTGGTGAGCTCAAAAAAATGATTGAAGACTGTAGTCTCATGGCATGACATTGATAACAAATGGTCATATTTTGAAACACAGTGGAAACCAAAGTCCTGGAATACTGAATTCAGATTCGTGTTTACCAAAAAGAAAATCAAAAAACCACAGAAAGGCGCTCTCCAGCTGGACCTTTTTGAACCCCTTGACCTGAATTATGAATACAAGGTGATTATGACTAATAAAAATGAATCAGCAAAATCAGTTGTCTTATTCCATAACGGTCGTGGATCCCAGGAGGCTATATTTGGGGATGCTAAAACTGATACTGCCCTCGGTGTTATTCCATGCAAGCGTTTATCATCGAATCAGGTTTTTATACTTGCTTCCATGATGGCCCATAATTTTTCACGAGAAATGCAAATGGTTGCCCATCCAGCAGCAACCCGGGCCAAACCCAAACGCCCAACTGCTTGGAAATTTAAAAAATAGATACTATTCGGCATCAAATTATCCAAAGAGCAGGTCGTCTAAATCAGCCCCAGGGGAAGCTCACCCTTACGATGGGCATAAATCAGGCCGTTAAAAAAGATTTACTCCATTTTATGGATGTGTTGCAAAAAGCAGTGTAAAAATGAAATGATTTTTGCAAAATTTTATGCAACGTTGGGGTAAATACAACTCTCGCTTACTCTGTTCCTACTACTTGGATGCCAATCTGATCAGTTGCTCAAAACGCTTGTCAACATCGTGTTGAATACAATCTACCTGGTTCTGGGATAGATGTTTGAATCGGCCTTGAATTTTTAGATATTCGACTACTGGCAATGGTTTTTTATTGATGCTGCCAAGCACATGTTTTCCATCAATTATTTCAAAAAGAGGATACATATTCGTTTTCACTGCCAACTTGCATACATTAATGGTACCGGAGGTTGGCATTTTCCATCCGGTCGGGCAGGGACAAAACACATGTATAAAAGCAGGTCCTGGAGTATTTGCCGCTCGTTTTACTTTGTTCATCAGATCAAGATGATGCGCAGGAGTTGCTGTGGCAACATAAGGAACACCGTGATCAGCGACGATGGCAACAAGGTCTTTTTTCGCTTCTTTCTTGCCTTCGCTGCAGCTACCAATGGGAGATGTTGTCGTCCATGCACCGACTGGTGTTGATGAGGAACGCTGAATACCCGTATTCATATAAGCTTCATTGTCAAGACAGATATAAACAAAATCATGACCTCGTTCCAAAGCTCCTGAAAGTGACTGAAATCCGATGTCGGAGGTTCCGCCATCCCCACCGACGATAACAACTTTAGTATTTTTCCCAGAATATCGTCCTTTTCTTTGCAGGACCTTGAGGGCAGCAGCCACGCCACTGCCTACCGCACTGGCATTCTCAAAGGCAACATGCATCCACGGGACATTCCAAGCAGTTTGAGGAAACGGTGTGGTAATCACCTCCATGCATCCCGTGGCATTGACAACAATCATATCCTCCCCAATCGCTTTTAAGGCCACTCGCATTGCCAAAACTTCTCCACATCCCTGACAACCACGATGACCTGGCGCCAGCGCTTCAAACTGAGGAATATTTTTTGCTGTTATTTTTTCTACTATCGCACTCATTACAAAGACCTCACATCAATAAGAGAATAGTTCCGTTGCTGTTTTTTCAGCGCCTGGGCCTGTTTTACCGCTTCCTTAAAAGTCTTGCGGTTAATCTCTCTGCCACCGAGTCCGGCGACAAAATCAATAATCTTCGGCCGCTTTTCTCTATCATAGAAAACACTTCTGAGCTCAAGGCCCAGCGGACCACCAGGGGCACCAGGAGACATCATTCGATCTATTACTGCAATGGTCTCTACATTTTCCAAAATTGAAACAAGCTGTTCACACGGCAATGGCCGCCACAATCGTATCCGTGCAAGACCAACCGGTATCCCCGTTTCACGCATTTCATCAACTGCTGTTCGCGCTGTTTCACCGATAGCACCCATAGTTACAAGAATCACCTCGGCATCATCGGTTCTATAGGCCTCCACAGGGTTGTAGCGCCTTCCAAATCGTGCCTCAAAATCCGTCCAAATTTCATTGAGAACAACCTCTGCTTCCACCAATGCCGCTTCCTGCTGCTGCTTGATTTCGGTGTATACGTTCTGAGCGCCAAAAGGTCCTATACTTCTGGGGCTGTTCACGTCAAGTCGTTCTTTAAATGTAACCGGTGGTAAGATAGAGTCCACCTCTTCTTTGCTCAGTATGGAGACCGGCTCCATCACATGAGACAAGGTAAATCCATCCATGCTCACAATAACAGGCAAGAGTACCCTGCTATCCTCTGAAAGTCTGAACGCATGAAGCATCAGGTCAAAAACATCCTGACCATTTTCTGCAAAAATCTGCACCCAACCAGTATCACGCTGAGGCATAATGTCCGAATGATCCGCCCATATATTAATGGGAGCAGACAAAGCCCTGTTGGCAACGGCCATAACCATCGGGAGACGAAGGCTCGAGGCGGCAAATAAGATCTCGTGCATCAGGGCCAGCCCCTGCGATGCACTAGCAGTGAAAGTACGTGCTCCAACAGCCGAGGAGCCCAAGCATGCGCTTATAGCAGAATGTTCTGATTCAACCGGGATATATTCAGCGTTCAATCTCCCGCTATTAACCATTTCCGCAAGATCCTCAACAATATGAGTTTGAGGAGTAATCGGGTATGCCGCAATGACTTCAACATCTGCAAGTGCAACAGCCTCTGCTGCTGCATGGGAGACCTCTATACCGATACGTCTGCTCATTTCTCTTTCTCCATGGACAGTGCTTTTTTGGGACATGTCGTGACACATATTCCACAACCTTTGCAATAATCACCATTCCATGTATAGCTTCCGTCTTCATTCTGTATAAATGCTATTTCAGGACACATAATCCAACAAATACCGCAGGAAATGCATTTTTCTTCATCCATTACAGGGTAGCTACCAGTACGCCAGTTACCCGTCAGAAAGTCTCTACTATTGCCTGGCTGAGCGACATCGCAGCCAAGCTCAACTTCAGGCCACGGATGAAGTGCCTCTGCTTGAATATGCTGCTGATAATCCATCTCACTATCAACTGGGGCGCTACTTTTAGGTGCTGTATACTCGAGAACCTCAGTTTGCTCATATGCCTTGAGCATTGCATCAAGATTTTTTGCCGAGAGCCAGCCAAACCGCTTTTCAAAGGGTTCACTCAGTGAATCCAAAGATATAAGTCCTGTCGTTTTTACCAATGAGCCGATAATGGCAGTGTTAGTAATAGGCAGACCAATAGTGTCCATAGCGATCTGACTGGCATCTACTATACAGACAACATATTTTTCTTCAAGATGTTCAAAGCTTTTCCGCTGATTTTTTGAGGCATTTATTATCAACTTCTTACCAGGAGCCAATCCCTCAGTTATTTCAGACAGGCCGATCAAGGTTGAATCGAGCACAACAACCACATCGGGTTTTTCTATTCGTTCCCGTAAGAATATCTGGGAATCTGACACTCTCAAGAAAGCCATCACTGGTGCACCGCGCCTCTCAGCGCCAAAGTTTGGAAAACCCTGAGCATACAACCCACTCGAAATAGCGGCCTGGGCGAACAGATCCGCGGCTGTCACAGCGCCTTGTCCGCCTCGTCCATGAAACCTAACTTCTTTCATAATTCAGCTCCTAGTCTAAGTAAAGTGTTATCTATTTCAAACTTATTGCGAATACATACTTTTGTGAATTGCTATATATGATATATAGCAATGTGTCAAGCGCTTTTCTGAGTTTTTCTGTTTTATCTTGATCTTTTTTTTTATTTAAGGCCTTCGTTTCCAACATATACTGCGGCAAAACAAAGGGAAACCAATCAAGGATGCAGACTGCATGCTTATGGAGGGTAGCACGTTACTCCTCTATACGTGAATTGATGGGTCAGGCTCTCGCGTGCTGCACCTTTCAAAGAAAAAAGTGTATATCCGAAGGGCGGTGTCATACTGCCCAGTAAAAGATTTATGACAAAGAGCATCCAAAACCAGGGGGGTTCATATTCATAGGCCTTGATCAACGGAAGATAAATCGGTATGGCCACCATCATCACTGCAAACAGATCAATAAACATGCACAGAACAAAGGGAACAGCCATCAGCAACACAAAAATGGCTCCCCCGGACAGGGATAACCTTTTATTGAATATGTCGCACCGTTAAAACTAATTGTTTTTAATTAAACCTCAGGCTATGCCGACTTGTTTGATTGTTTTTCAGGTATGTTGTCCTGCTCCAGAATCTTTCGACATTTTAACAGATCTTTTTTTTTGCAACGGTTTGCCAGAAATCCAGAATGCCGGATCCGCATAAGTTTTTTTGGCAGAGCGTGGAGAAGAAAGCGACGAATAAATTCATTAGCCTTGAGGGATATGAGTTTTTTTTCATTATCATTTTTACGATCTCTATAAGAAAATGTAACTGTGCTATTTTTCATGTCCAAAATCCGATTATTTGAGATGGCAACTCGGTGCGTATACCGACTTAAATACGATAATACCTGCTTGGGGCCACCAAATGGTTGTTTTGAATAGTCAACCCATTCTTTTGAGAATACTTGTTTTTTTAATTTTCTGAACCCGGCATTCGTTCCAATATCAGAGATTTCACCAGGAAAGATCAGATCATTATGTTGAAATGCCTCTTCCAGCATCTCTATGAATTTACCCCGGAAAACTCTTGATAGTGCTTTAACCGGGAATAAAAATTTCTTTTTAGAATGTATCCACCGGTCACCATCATTGGAAAGATATCCCGCCGGTATCACACAATGAAGATGGAAATGGTCCCGAAGTTTTTGATCCCAGGTGTGAAGAATCGCAGTAAAACCAATCTTTCCCCCTTCTTTGTATCTGGTAGGGTTTTGAGCAAACTCTTTCAAGGTTGCTGATACTGCTTTAAAAAGGATGTCCAACATGATTCTTTTGTTGCAAAGTATGATCAAGTTGAGATCATGAGGCAGGGTAAGAGTGGTACCCTCCATAAGCATGCAGTCTGCATCCTTGACTGGTTTCCCTTTGTTTTGCCGCAGTATATGTTGGAAACGAAGGCCTTAAATAAAAAAAAAGATCAAGATAAAACAGAAAAGCACTTGACGCATTGCTATGTATCATATATAGCAATTAACAAAAGTATGTATTCGCAATAAGTTTGAAATAGATAACACTTTACTTAGACTAGGAGCTGAATAATGTCATACTCTCAGTATACCCGACAGGGACAACCATCTATGATCCCAGTCGCAGTATCAGCGGTTACACCGTATTCCAGGCAATGGAAACCGATATTCTTCGGGACGACGATGAGCCGTCCTTCTATTAAAAGGAAAAAGTAACCATGAAAAACCAAAGCAAACAAAACAGACAAAAGCACCCTGAAGTGTGGGAAGGCGGCGTATACATCCTCTTTTCCGCGATGATTTTCCTTCAAACCCAAGGTCTCACGGACATGGCAGATCTGGTTCCCCGCACCATGGGGGCTGTCATCGGCCTGATGGGCGCCTTGCAGTTCTTCAAGGGAATGACCGGCAAGACTTCAATCCCCCCGGTGGCAGGAACAAAAAATAAGGGGACAGCAGGAAGGCTCGCACTGCTCATGGGGGCCATGCTGGTCTTCTGGCTGGTTCAACAGGTCCTCGGTTTTTACAGCGCAGCCGCCCTGTTCCAGACCTTCTATTACCTGTATTTCTGTTCGTTTGATTTAAAAGTTTTCCCGAAAGCAGTTCTGTTTTCCGTAATCACCACGGCATTGCTTTACGCCTTTTTCAACAGGGTGCTGATGCTGATGACCCCGGAAGGCCTTTTGTTCTAACTAAAGATACCGTGGATGCCCGACACCTTCAGGGTGAAGGGCATCCCCAATAAAAAAGGAGATGTAGCATGTTTAAAAAATTGATCGGACTGACAATTACACTGGTGTGCGTAATGGCAATAGGAACCCCATGGGCCATGGCCACGGATTACCCCGCAAGGGACATACGGGTGACCATCCCCTACGGTGCGGGTGGCGGAACAGACACCCAGGCACGAATTTTTCTCAACACCGTTGAAAAACACCTGGGCAAACCCATGGTGGTCATGAACAAACCCGGGGCAGGCGGTGAAATCGGTAACAAAGCCATCGCCAGAGCCAAGGCGGACGGATATAACCTGGGAGTTCTGGCCTACTCGGACAGCGCCATACGAACGGCCTATAAGCAGACGAAATATGCAAACGATGACTTCAGGTATATCGCCACCTTCACCAAAAGCCCGGTGGTCCTCATCGTAAAAAAGGACAGTTCTTATAAAACCATCAAGAATATGGTGACCTTTGCAAAAAAAAATCCAGGCAAGATCACGGTCGCCATGTGTGGGGACACCCACAACCTTACGACGGTTCTCTTCGAGCAAAAAGCCGGCATCAAGCTGACGCCGGTCTTCTATAAATCCGGTTCCAAAGCCCTCAATGCTCTCATGGGGGGCCACGTGGATGCCGCCATGATCGCAGTACAATTCGGCGTCGTGGCAAAAGCCCAGGGACTGACGGTCGTCGCGGCCGCTGGGGACAAACGCCTGGAAAGCCTCCCGGAAACCCCCACCTTCCTGGAAGAAGGGTATGACATCAAGGTGATGCAAAGCCGGATTCTGGTAGCCCCAAAAGGAACCCCGGATGCCATCGTCGAGATCCTCAAAGTAGCCTGTGACAAAGCCGCCAGGAACACCGAACTCATCACTAAGATGACCAATCTGGGGGAAGTATTCACCTATATGAGCGGTCAGGAACTGGAAACCTATATCAAGGACACCAACGCGGCCCTGATGCCCTTTGTTTCAGCCAACGCAGAAAAGTTCATGCGAAAAAGAAAGTAGTTCACCCATAAGACCCATATTTACCACTTGGATGTTTTGAATTTATAACCTCTTGATTTTAAAAGAAATTATTTTTTAAATTCTTAGACGTAAATAATGTTAAAAAAATCAAATTATTTAGGATATCAGCATGTTAACAATTTCAAGTGGTAAACTTGGGATAAAACGACTTAATAGGACTCAGCTATGGAATACATCAGCCATTTATTTAATTTTTATACCCTATTGCTTGTTTTCATGGGCACCTTGGGGGGCATTTTTATTGGTGTTTTGCCGGGCCTGAGCGGGCCCACCGGCGTAGCCCTGCTGTTGCCCTTCACCTTTGCCATGACACCGGTGAATGGACTTCTGATGCTGGGAGGGCTCTATATGGGATCCTCATATGGGGGCTCCATATCCGCCATACTGCTCAATGCCCCAGGCACGGAGTACGCTGCGGCCACGGCCCTTGACGGGTTTCCCCTCATGCGCCAGGGACGGGGCAAGGAAGCCCTATACTACTCCCTTTCCGCAAGTGCTGTGGGGGGCATCATCGGTGTGGGCGCCCTGATAACCATGGCCCCCTATCTTGCGAAAGTGGCCTTGAAGTTCGGGCCCCCGGAGATGTTTCTCCTGGCAGCGGCGGGCCTGGCAATTATCGGTGCCCTGGCCGGAAAAAATATATCCAAGGGCATCATCGCCGGCGCCCTGGGCGTGCTGATCAGCACCGTGGGAGAGGACATTGGAACCGGTTTCTACCGGCTCACCTTCGGTATGGAGAACCTGGAATGCGGCATCCCCCTGGTCCCTGCCCTGGTGGGCTTATTTGCCGTAACCGAAATGATCAACCAGTCCTTGAATATCAAAAATGCCACCCTGTCCAACATGCCCATGCAAGAAGCGGCGTTCATGCCCATCTTCAAAAATATGGTCAAACGGTTCAAATCCCCCCTTTGGAAAGGATCATTTCTCGGTACCATCATCGGTGTTATGCCCGGAGCCGGTGCCACCGTAGCCTCCTTCATCGCTTACGGTGAGGCCAAGCGGGCGTCCAAAACCCCAGAAAAATTCGGCAACGGCAGTCTTGAGGGAATTGTCGCCGCAGAAAGTGCAAACAACGCATCCGTGGGCGGCGCTCTGGTTCCCCTTCTCTCCCTGGGAATTCCCGGCTCCACCACCACGGCCATTCTTTACGGGGCGTTGACCATCCATGGTCTGGTGCCCGGGCCCAGGCTCTTTGTCGAAAACCCAGAAGTGGCATACCCCTTCCTGTTCGGCATGCTGCTTACGGTGGTGATCATGGTGGCCATCGGCATCGTGGGGGCCAACTATTTTACCAAGGTGATGTATGTGCCGGTAAAAATTCTGGTACCCGTAATTTTGACCCTTTGCTTCCTGGGGGCCTACTCCATCAACAACAGCGTGTTCGACATCCTGCTGACCATCCTGTTCGGTCTCCTTGGCGTCCTATTCAAACGCATCAGCATCCCCATCGCCCCCATTGTCCTGGGAATCATCCTGGGTCCCATTGGCGAAGAAAGCCTCCGCCAAAGCATGGTGATCGCCAGTGCCCACGGAAAGACCCTCATGGGGTACGTCATCGGCCGGCCCATTTCGATCATCCTTTTCCTGCTTCTGCTGGCTGTCCTTGGGACATCCTTCAGCGCTTTTATGAAAATGAAAAAAAACTAATAAACCAAGACGGACAAACAAAAAGAAGATGCTTCACATGTTCAAAATGTTCAAAAAACTGACCGTACTTTCCGCAGCTGCCATGATGCTCGGCACCGGCGTGGGGGCGGCAGTGGCCGCCGGCCAGTGGGACTGAGGCCAGTGGATCATAGGGAAATGAAAATCAACGGTTTCTACAATGAATACGGCATTGAATATCCGGTTCCGGGATTCAGGAACCTGCCCTGGCATTTCGACTCAAGTACCCTGGAGAGCAAGTATACAGCCAGGTTCAAAGTCTTTAAAAAATGGGCCGAGTGTCTGGTCAGGCCCTTACTACACCACCTCCAGGGGGTGGTCACTGGGTGACACTTTGTATTTCAACCGCAGCGAGGATAATGGACGGATTGATATTACATTTGAAAAGATCAGGAAGATCGAATTCCAAGGGAAATACAGCGGATCAAGCCGGAAGGCCATATTGACCAGTGCCAAAGGGAGCAACCTTGAGGGCCAAATCTATCCTGGAGATCTCGGGCAAGGCAGCGGCGGCGGTGTCTATGAGTGGAACTCGCAAAGGGAAGGCTTCCTGGGAGAAATAGGTGAGGATCTGTTTGTATTTATGCCATTTGCCAAGGTCCAGGTCATTGAGATAACGAATTTGCCTGAGAGCCAAGAAAAAAAATAATAAATAGGTACCTATAACTTTGGTACACAATAGACTTGAATTGAGATACTGGAGCAATGAATTTTTGAAGATATAAATACGGGATGCCCTAATAATCAAGAGAAACCAATTGAAGGGCTATGGGAATGTTTTTTCTTGATTATTAGTTCCAAAGATATATGGTATCATTAGAGACTCGTCAAACCAAACAAAATACCGAGCGCTTCTTTCACCAATTGTGGCTTTTTAAATATTTCCAAAATACTATACCTGGTATAAACAAGATGTTCAATTTCAGATTTGAGATTACAATATATGGGATAGCCTTAATCCAAATTTCAAAAGACAGCTATAACGTTTATTGGAGATATAGTAACCCCTTGAAAATCACACCGAAATAATTTTAATACATAATTCACCTGAATATTGAATCTTAACTTTGTGCAGAAAGTTAAGATTCATGAAAACTCCTTAAAGAACTGTTAATAAAGGCTTTCCATATTTTTTTAGTGGTAAACCTTTGTTAAATTAAATTTGAATCTTAAGTTTCTGCCCTTTATGGATTGAAAGTTAAGATTTTTTAAATGTTCAGTTAGTAACTTTTTCATTACAACCCAGGTGCAGACTAAACGTGTAGAGTCACTTTTCCAAAAATTTCTCAAATACCATATATGATATGTCCTGCTTTGAATATACTTTAGTGCAATACTTTTTGAAATTTCAAGTTATGTTTTGTGGAGGTCGTATGAGAAGAAAATTGAAATGGTTGATTTGAAGTTTCATTATAGTGGCTTTTGTATTCAGGATATTAAATATTTTCTGATTATAACGGATTTGGGGGAACGAATTTTGTAGACAATTAAATAGATTCATGAAAAGATCAAATGGGAAATTAACTTAATAAACTGGTTGCTGCTCCCATGAATGATCTGAATGCTAAAATTCGACAAACACGTTTAATTTGCCTCCCCTTTGACTGTCTTAGCCATTACATTGAAATAGTGAATTATCCAGAAAAGTTTAGAGCCACGATGGATTCGATTGTTAAACAATGGCCTGAATTGTTTCCTCCAGAATTTTTTAATGGATATTTACTGAAAGATATCAGACCTTCCACGAAGCTTTCTATTCCAGTGCGTCGCATTAAAATTTCAGGAATCAGTTATACAGTTCGTCCTTCTTTCGTTATGCCTTATATGACAGGCTTTGTAGATGATGTGGAAAAGGGGCTATTCTTACGTAAATTTAATGTTCCTTTTTGGGCATTAGCACATGTTTTTGGGAAAAAACCCATGTATTGGTTTCGTATGGAACAATCCCTTGGCAGAAACAGTATCGTTGGCACCACCATAAAAAAATCCGAAAATTTGCCAAAACATGTTGCTGCTGATGAAAAACATTCACGTCTTTTGGGAAATAAGGTATACGTGGCTACCACTTCAGCCAACGGATGTATCCTTGGCGCGTCTGTTGCTAAAAGTGCTGGAGAAAAGGACCTGACTATAGCATACGACATTTTTAAGGAAGAAACGTATCCTATTAAAATTTCGTGGAAAAAACTATATTATTTATGAAGTACCCTTCCTCATAAATTACACCGATAAATTCATTAACACCTCAAAAAAGCCTACAGTACGATTTCAGAACTTATAGAATTT
>Ga0208900_1000156_pt1 | contig 41570 bp, 28 predicted proteins | sample AntAceMetag02UKK_FD_184763 | JGI IMG/M metagenome (GOLD analysis project Ga0208900, IMG submission 184763) | Saline lake microbial communities from Ace Lake, Antarctica - Antarctic Ace Lake Metagenome 02UKK (SPAdes) (version 2) | ecosystem: Environmental > Aquatic > Non-marine Saline and... | reverse complement strand
GATGACACAAAAGAAATAAAATGCCCCAAATGCAGCAGTTCTGCTGTGGGGCGCGTTGTGAGTTCAACCAATTATGCCATGGGAGCCAGTTCCGCATCCAAACAACAAAAGGCACAAAAAGGGGACAGACCACGTTTTTTTCTGTCCCCCTATTTTTTATTTTCTACAATAAACCGGCAACAGTCGTGCCGAGATAGTGGTGGTGTTCTCACCCACAACCTTCATTCCATTAGGGACAGCTTCAAAAGCGCTGATCCAGGAGATCGGCACTTTGGGTTCTCCCACTACAATGGCGGGTCTTATGGATAACGTCTGATCCAGAATGTTTCTGTTCACATTGTTGCCAAAAAGAATATGAATCTCCCCTTTTCTAACATGAATCTCTTTGACATATTTCCCTATTATTTTATTGGCTTGGGGTAGCCCAGCCATTTTATTGTCCTCTGGAAAGGTGCCTTTGATGCTGTAGTAATCTTGAATATCCTGCTGCACAAATTTGGCAAGCCCCAGTCCCTCCTTGACCTGACTGCGGATTATTCTGTCCTGATAGGAGGGAAGGGCCATGGTTGACAGTATTGTTATGATGGAGATGACGATCATCAGTTCTATAAGCGTAAATCCCTTTTCCATGGTGTTTGTATTCATGCCGTTTTTCTCCTAAAATAATTTTGATAAAACGTGATAACGTGATGACCCAATTTTAGGCAATGCTTCCCAATTGAAAGATGGGCAAATACATGGAGATAACAAGCCCCCCCACAAAAAGACCAAGGGCCAGCATCAGAAAAAAATCTCCAAACACAAGCAATTTACTCAATGTGCGATCCACGTCCTTCTCATAGTGTTGCGAAAGTTGGCTCAGTGTATGAGAAAGAGCGTCGGTTTTTGTTCCCACCGTGACCATCTGTATCAGCATTCCGGGAAAAACCGAAAGGGCTTCCATGGCATTCTTCAACTGGTTTATATGGGAGACAGACTCGGAAAGTTCAAGGATAACAGGGGTGTATAATGGGTTATTCATGGCTGAGTAGTTAAGGGCATTTTTAAGGGGAACATTGAGGGAAAGCATCATGCCAAGATGCCTTGTAAACATCAGAATAGATATTTTTTTGATGAGGTTGCCCATACCGGGAAGAAAGCTCAATACCCTGTAACGAAGGGCTTTCTTTTTTTTTAGCAGGATTAGAATCAAAATAATGGGGATGAACAGATAGACACCTTTTTGGATAAAAAATTCACTGAGCGCTATCACACCGAGTGTTGGTGCCGGAAGGGTGCTTCCCATGCCTTCAAACATTTCCAAAAAAACAGGAATACAAAAAATAAGGATAATAGAAATCACGACGACTGCAACAGCAAGGGTAAGCATGGGCAATGCTGCGGCGGATATTATTTTGATTTTCAGTGCTTGCTTTTTTTCCATTTCTTCAGCAAGGGTAGATAGAAATTTACCGGTGACTTCCCCTCTTTTTTCTTGCTGTAGCGCATTGATCAAAATGTCATTGAAAACAGCTGGATATTTTGAAAATGTATCCATTAAATTTTGCCCCTGTTCCAGATCTTGACTTATGGAATGGATCATTTTATGGATAGCAGGATTTTGGTTATCATCCTTTAATGTTAAAATAGCTTCCTGAAGCGGTATGCCGCATGTCAGCATGGTGCCCATCTGTCTGTAGAACATGCTGATGGCATCATTTGAAAGTCTGTTGAGTATCATTTTCACTCCCTGTTATTTGATCAAAATAGTTAAAAATGGGAAGCTTTATTATTACGAACTCCCTTATTCCACGTTGGCGAATAACGGCCTTATTGTTTCAATGTCAGTTCTCTCGGAAGATATTCACTGAGGATGTTGCTTTCATCAACGCCTTGAATCTGCCATCCTTTGATGGTATTTTGTTTTGTTGTAACCCAACAGACCGGTCCCATGGGATCATCAACAGGAATAGCGGGTCTGAGTGTAATTTTCTTGCCGTTTAATTTGCCTTGGGAATTGGATTCAAAATGAAAAGTGATGGCCCCATTTCGGATGTAGTTCTTTATGGGTTTTCCATATGAGCCCTTGCTTTGATCTTTAAGATCTGGGTTTGAGAGCAGAATCTGTTCTTCATCCTCCGGGAAAACGCCGTTATGTGCAAGATGGAGCATCACATCTGTTTTTTGAGAAGAAAAAATTCCTGAGATGCCGGTAAGCTTCGCCTTGTATATGTTTTTTTCATAGTAAGAAAAACAAATTACAATTAATATGGCAATGATGCCCATGGAAAATAATAGATTCAAAATATATTGATATGATTTTGTTTTTATAATCTCAAAAATCATTTTAAACTCCCCTTTCCTTTCTCATGATATTTCAGACTTTTTCAAGCGTCCAGATCAACGGTGATGTGGGGTTTTCCTTGGAAATGGCAGGGGTCAAGACAATGGGGTTAATTTCATGCTGGCCGGATTTGTTTGATTTGATTTTTTTAAAAGCAACTGAAATAACACCATTGGTAACGGTTATGCGCTTAACATATTTTCCCTTGATGTGATCAGGAGCTGGTACACCGGCCTGTTCGTTGTTCCGGGGGAGAAATCCACGATAATCAAAGAACTCATTGATATTTTTTTTAACAGAATCTATCAAAACGAATCCTTCAGACCGGTATGCTCTAAGTTCATACGTAAAAAAATTTGGAATAGCGATGCTTGCCAGAACACCTATGATACTGACTACAAGCATCAGTTCGATCAGTGTAAAGCCTTTGTTGTTGTTCATTGGTTCCTCCTTGAATCAAATTGGGGACAGACCAAGTTTTTTATATCTGGCGCAGTTCATGCGCTTTAGCCTGGGATGGCAAAAACACCCCATGGCGTTCCCGCTCCGGCCAGGGCAGCCTTTGGGAACGGCATTCTGCCATTTGTTTTCACTGGATCAAGAGACAGGGTTAACATGGCCCTTCGACCGCCGTTTACGCGCACCTTTTTTTCCTGGAAGATTATCCATCCAAGGTGGCAAGAACCCGGTGGTCAAGCCCTGATTTTGAGAGACACCTCCGGAAACAATCAAAGCCATCAAAAGGATGGTTGAAATTCTTAAAAAAGTATTATATCTTTCCTGAACAGTCCTGGGACCAGATAAAGCACACAAACTTTGGTTTAATATGTTAAATTTGTTATATTCCGAATAAAATTTATTGGAATTAAATATGTAATACCATATGCTGCCTCATTAATAAGGATCGGCTTTATGGTATCACCATTAACCAAAAATTTTTTATCAATTCCCGCAGCCACAGCCACGGAGATACCTATGACTTCTCCCTCCTGATTAAATGCGGGACCACCGCTGTTGCCACCATGAATGATTGCCGATGTCTGAATTCTGCCCTTTAATCTGTTAAAACCGCTAATAACACCGGTTGTTAATGAAAGACTGAATTCAAGACGAAGGGGAGTACCGATAATAATTACATTTTCACCGACTTGACACTCTGAGATTGATCCCAAGTGTACACTGGATAAATTTGAGGCATTGATCTTCAGTAAGGCAACATCAATCTCTGGGTCTTTTTTTATAATCTGTGGTAGAAACGTTCTCCCATCCTCTAAAATCACTTCAAATTCTATGAGAGATGCCTGCTGTCCCAGACTGGACATATCTATCACATGGTTATTTGTGATGATGAAACCATTTTTTTTAATGATAAAACCTGAACCATGGCAAATATTCCTATTTTTGTATTTTCCAACAATAATAACAACAGCGGATTTATTGTCAGAAAAAATTTTCTCCGTTGATAATTTGGGATGATTCTCTGATGTTTTATTTTCTAAGTTCTTTTGTTTTTTGTTCAGTGCGTTGCTGTTGAAGGTCTGATCTGAGCTAAAATCAAAAGCCTGATATTCTTGATTAGAAAAAGATGATGAGGGTTGAATAATGATGAAAAGAAAAGACACTATTGTCAGAAATAAAAATATGCGTTGTTTATTCATTATGTGTGCATCCTCCGTGTTTTAAAAATGCAGGTTTGATCACAACATCGGCCACCTGGTTGATGGGTCAGGCCTGATCTCGTTGCACTGACCCCGTTCCAGCACCGACTGTTAAGAATGCCAGAGGTTGTGATCAAGCCCCAAAATGACAATTGGGGGAAGCGGAACACAATCAATGGTGACGATGCATTTCAACTTCCCCACACAGTTATTTTTAAAAGCCTTACTCAAATCCTGCTTGAATCGCAGACTTTGTAGTTTTTTCGGGGTCATGACGTCCGGCGAATTCCCTGTCCCGGACCCTGGCCCTGTCAATAACAAACTGAATAGATCTGGAGGTGACATCCCCGGGCCTGATGCCCATGAGAAGTTTCATCTCACTTTTACTGTATCGGTAGGGAACACCATTGAGGACAATGTTACCACCGGCATCCAGGATTTCATTTATCATTTTCATGGTATTTGCCTGTAGCCGGAAGGTTTCAGTGTTTCGAATTTCAATTTCCCACTGACTCGTGCACGCCTGGGGCGTATCCGGAACAATTCTCTGGGAAATCTGCTTGGCCTGAACCACACCGTTTACGGTATTAATTACCTTTCCGAACACTTCAATCAACTCATATTGGGTGGCTCCATCCAGTCGAATTTCGATATATTTTTCCAGGCCCTTGATATTGTTGGCAACCACACCCTGCCCCGAGGCATTGCCCGATGTTGTGCCGGAAAACGAATGGCCTGTTTGCTGCTCATTATTCCAGGCGGTCAAGGTTCTTCCCACAAGATCTCCCACCTCTTTTTCCACCTCCCCAATGGCTTGGTCAAAATCACGCCGGGATATTTTAAAGGATTTATATATATTGGCACCAATGGAACGTCCTGCACTGTCATAGCCTTTGCCATCAACCAGAGCCATGGCCTTGTAATACCCATCAGCAGTTTTTTTATGTTTTATATTCAGCCAGACTATATAAGCGGCATCCACGCCATATTTGCGGCAGACCTCAAGGCATGCAAGGGAAGAGTCTTCCCTTGTTCTCTCCATTATTCTGCTAAGTTCCCTTTCCGAGGCATCCCTGGCAATGGGGTCAATGACCTCAAAATTGCTTTGAACCAGATGATTTTCAATAAAGCCGGACATTCTTCTGTAGTGCATTACAAGTCCGCCAGCATCGTTGGCATCTTTTCCTTCCTCAACATAAAAGGGCAACACCACAATTCTGGTTCTCAATCCTGCTGCCGCATTGTCAGGTGTGATTGGGATTATTATTGCTGCTGCGATTAATGCCATCAAGAGTCCGGTCAAAATGTTTTTCTTCATTGTATCCTCCAATGTGCTTGATTGTTGCTGATTAGTCCTTTCGTTATTGGTAAATATTCGGCCGCACCCATATTCATCTATTTTGGCCTGCTCACATAGCATTAGTATGCTACGCAGTCCCAAATAAACGAATATGGGGGCACTGGCCAAACATTTACAGTGCCAACCCGAATATTTACCGTTATTGTCTGCATATCTTTTATATCGCAGGAGTTTAAAAAATTTCTAATATTTTTCTGCACGAATTTCAACACGCCGATTCCGTTGCTTATTGTATGAATTGCTATTGGGAACCAGGGGCATGGCCTCGCCATATCCAAAAATATTTATTCGCATGGGAGTCAACCTGAAATTTCCCACAAGATAATTTTTTACGGCCCTTGCCCTTTTCAGACTCAAGTTCAGGTTGTATTGATTTGAACCATCGGAGTCAGTATGGCCCAGCAGGCTGATACGCCTGTCCGCAAGTGCTTTGTTGGTCAGGGCTCTTCCAAGTTCATTCAGAAGCGAATAAGCACCGGATTCCAATGCACAGGAATTGTATTCAAACAGAATTTTCATATTGACCTTTGGAATATTTTCCCACTCCTGTACGGTAACCTTCTGGGGTAAGGGGTGGTTTTCATTTTCTGTAACAACCACAATGGTTCTCTTCTTTTCAATGCTTCTTGAATCACCTCTCATGGATAATCCACGTGTCTTTATTTCTGGTTGCGAGGAATATCTCTGTGTCAATATTTTAATGATATCTGCTTCATTATCGCAAAAAATATTATCCTGTGCATTTGTATAAAAAGGAAAAAAGATGATGAGAATTAACGCTGTAAAAAAAGTTTTATTGATAAACAATAAGGTCACCTCCTGGTTTAATGAATTATTATTTGATATTTACTCGTCAGTCATAAGATGGGGCTTGATAACAACATTAAGGAAATCAACAACTCCTTTGGTCACTTCCTGCCTGGAGGATTTAATTTTGGAGTTTGCATTTTGCGTAAAATTGTCATATTGAGAGTTCGTAACCCGGTTTGTTGGCGTAAGGGACTTCATAATAATAAAATTACTCTTGAAATGAATAACATAATTGGCAATAGAATTGTATATATTATTTTCCATGAACTCCCTTACTATTCTTTATACAGACGTCTGCGGAATTCATTTCTTTGTCATGAAAAAAGAAGAGGGATGTCTGTCTTTTTTCTTGAAAATAATGGTCTGGTCCCCAATTTTCTACAATTTCCCATTTCCTTTGTTGCTTGTTTCCGGTGTTCATTCTTTTAAACTGTCCGTATAACAAATTAAGGGGTTGATCATAAGATGGGCCACTATGCGTGAGACAAATTTGCACCCATCATAAATATCCGTAATAATAATGCTTATTTTTAAATTATAAAATTTCACTACAAGGTGGCCGACGTTATGGTCAAGCCCCAAATTAAATCGTCAAATGGATTTCACAGTCAAGTCGCTTATCTCTATACCAAACAAAGCTCCATGTAACCCGACGCGATTCACTGAAAGGAAACGTAACATGATAACAAGGATTCATTCAAGGATGGGGGACAATGATCTCAACAAATAAACTTAGAATGCAATACGGTGAATTCAGCCCAGTTAAGAACTTTACACTGGATATATCGCCTGGCGAAATTTTCGCTTTACTCGGGCCTAATGGCGCAGGAAAGACAACAACCATTCGAATGTTGACCGGTATACTGCAACCGACTTCCGGGACAGCATCTATAAAGGGTATTGACTGTTTTTCCGGCAGACACAAAGTGATGCAATATGTGGGCTATGTCCCGGATGATCCTGTCTTTTATGACTATCTGACAGGTAGTGAGATCATCAGATATGCGGGTGAAATGCGGGGTCTTTCTTTGAAGATAGTTGAAGAACAGGCCCGTGCCCTTTCCCACCGCCTGGAAATGGATAATGATTTGGATGAGTATGCAATGAATTATTCAAAAGGAATGAAAAAGAAGCTGGCCACAATCCTTGCATTGATCCATGACCCTGATATTCTAATATTGGATGAACCCACCAATGGGCTTGATCCATATGCCACACGTGCACTGAGAACCATTATCCAGGAGAAAGCGAAAGCAGGCAAATCCATATTTTACAGTACACACCTCCTTGATGAGGCCGAAAAACTGTGCACAAGGACAGGGATTCTTTATAACGGAAAAATAGCGGCGCTGGGCAGTATCAATGAGCTGATGTCCACCTGTACAGAAAACAGTTCCCTGGAAGAAATCTTTTTTTCAGTCACTTCAACAACCGAAACGTTTGGTGTAAAGGGAAAGAGTTAATGACTTGTTTACCCATTTCCATGAATAAAATGGTTAGAATTTTTATCCGGATGACAGTTACGAGAAATGTAAATCGCATTTCAGGTTCCTTTTCGGCACTGTTCAAACGAAAGAAAAAAAAGAGAGTCGCCTCTTCCAGAAAAAAATATGGTAGCGGATTGTTCCTGGTCTTTTTGCTCTTTAGCCTGACCATAACAGCCATGAATATTTCGGTCACGTTTGTGGAGAATCTGGCAGGTGAACTGGATAAAAATGTTTCTGTCAATGCAACACTGTCAGAGGAAAGCACAAGAAGTAATCCAGATATAAATTTTTCCGGCTCAGGAAGCTCAGTAAGATTTTGGCCTTCACCGGATCTATGGCCCATGCCTGAAAATGAAACAGCCATGGTAATGGGGATTGGTATAATATCAGCCATGGTATTTTTTGCGATTTTTTTTCTTTCACTTGGCAAATCAACTGTTAACCTGAGCCAGGTAGGTTGGGATTTTGAATGGCTTGCCACATTTCCTGCGACATCTGAAACAATATTCATATTAAAATCAATGGAATATTCAGTTAACATCGCTGCTTTTTTAATTTTATTTCCTTTTTTCACCACCATCTTCTGGTCTTCAGGCTATTTGTGGAAATCTGTATTTCCGGCTTTCGCAATGACAATATATCTTTGCATCTTATTGTCTTGTTTGCGAATCTTTTTTGAAACATGGACTCGAATGAGCTTTAACCAAAAACAGATAAATAATATTCAGGCAATGTGCACAATCATCGGTACACTTTCTTTGTTTTTTGCCATGGTACCTGCATATTCTCCCCATTTGCCTGATTGGTTTTTCAAATGGACGCTTAGTGCCCCTTCTGCAATCCTTTATTTACCATCTTCAGTTCCGGCACTTTTGTGCAGGGAGACGCTCTCATTAAATATTGTGGGCGTGCTGTTTATGGGGGTTCTTGTTGAATATCTTTGTATAAAAGCGTCTGCAAGACTGGTAAGAAATGGCTTCATATCTGAATCACGTCCTGGTACAGGCAAAAGTCTAACCAGTAAAAAAACCAACAGAAAAAAAATGAAATCCAGGTTAGTAAAAGGAGTTGCCTGGATGGAATTAAAGCTCATTATGCGTGATCGAAATTTGATGGTTCAAATATTTGTCGTACCTTTTTTTGTTGTGGGATTGAATATGATCGTTATTGAAGGCGCTTTTGATAGCATTGTGACGAACTTCCGGTATGCGGCAACCACAAGTTTTATAATCAGTGCTTACGCAATGCTCTATGGGGCGTTTTCAATTCTAAATATTGAGAGACAGTCATTATGGCTACTTTTCACATTCAACAAGCCAATTGATTCTATTCTTATGAGGAAGACCATAATCTGGTGCGGGGTATATCTTATCTACCCCATTGCCATACTCATCCTGGCAGCATGTCTTAATCCTCACCCGAACATGACAATGCTGGCAGATGCCTCTATGGTGATTGCAGGAGTCATCATCCATGTTTTTATTGCAGCCGGTCTCGGCATTTTTGCCACAGACCCCCTTGAGATCGAACCCCAAAAAAGGATGAGCCTTGGATATAGCTATTTATTCGTAATTTTTTCAGGGATGTTCCTTCAGGCCATTTATACGTCTTCCGCCTGGACAAAAACCGGTCAGATCATTCTTTCAACCTTTCTTGCCTTATCCATATGGCAGAAAGTAAGGGACAGGACTCCATTTTTGCTGTCCCCTTCGCAAAAACCAAAACCGGAACTGGAGATGAGCGACGGTATGTTCGCTGCCATTGCCTTTTTTACAATTAACGGACTGAGTCTAACAATAGCCTCTTTTATTAATGATATTCCCGTGGGCCCGAGGGAATATGTTATTGCCTATTTCATTGCCGGTGTTCTGGTTGCCCCGATGACCCTGTATATTCTATGGAGAAATCGGATGAAAAATCTTTTTAGGCAACTTGGGATCAGGCGCAATGATATTGGAATGAAATTTTATACGGCTGTTTTTAAAGGAGTGCAATGGGGTGTTTGTGCAGGTGTCATCGGACTTGCCTATTTGTGGTTGCTCCGAAATGTTGACGTTTTTCAATCCTATAAAAACGACATCATGCCTCAGGCTTCTGTATGGTTAAGAGATTCGCCCATTTTGATGATACTTTTGATTGTAATTGTTGCGCCATTATTTGAAGAATTTCTTTTTCGAGGGCTTTTATTCCGGGGAATGTTAAGGACTCTCCCCTGCTGGGCTGCAACTGTGGCAAGTTCAGCTATTTTTGCCTTTGTGCATCCCCCAATATCCGTTCTCCCGGTTTTTGTTCTGGGGATAGCAACAGCTATTTCTTTTCATCGCACCCGATGGCTGGTGTGCCCAATCGCCACGCACATGGTGTATAATGCAATCATAGTTATTAATAATTTATACGGTTTTCATTAGGGGATTTATGGGCTTAAACACAAACGACACAAGTATCCTGTTTAAATTTCCCGGCAAGGTAAAAAAATTCAGGTAGTCACTGGACATAAAGGATTTCTTACTGAAACTTGTGATCCTGATAATGATGTTCAATATATAACTGATGTTCCATTGGAGGCAGCTGGGCATGCAGATGCAGTCGAAATCGATAAAATTGAAACCCGTTTAGAAAAAAACGAATTCAAGCCCAAGGCTTTATACGGAGATGCAGGGTTTGTAAATGGAGAATCTATTCTGAAAGCAGCGGAAAAAGGAATAGAGTTTGAAGGCCCATCTGCCGGACGTTCGCAAAGTATAGAAGGATTTGCTGAAAAAAATCGGCCACTTGATGTTGCTGATTTTAAGGTGGAAGTCGAAGATACTACCAAAGATTTAATTGTTTTATCGTGCCTTAACACTGATTGGGAAAAGCAAAGTCAAAAGAAACGGTTTAAATTTCATGAATTGGAGAGCAACACGTTGGCTGGGAAGAATCGCACACCGTGAGCCCGGCATATGTTCGCTGGTGATTTAAAATTGAACCATCGATTGAACAATAAGAGCCGTATGAATCGAGAGATTCACGTACGGTTCTGTGAGAGCCTGAGGGAGAAGTTCCCTCTGGCTACTTGACCAAATCAAGAGGTTTAAGAAAAAAGGCTGATACTGATAATAATATCCCGGCTATTATACCAAACGAGATGTAAGGATAAGTAAATGAATTTGACAATCGAATTATAGAATGAAGTCATCCTGCTATACCCTGAGCAGGCAATTGAAAGATAACGAAGGATATGGTACACAGCAACAATATTTAAAATTCGGTGTTTTCCTACCATTGCAGGTTGTACTCAAAAAGGGGACAAGTCACCCAGGGAGAAATAAAAGCATCTATGAGACATCCTAACTCAAATCGGAAACCGCAAGGGAGGCCTCTCTTCTTGGCAAACTTGGCATCCATGACCTCAATCATAAACCAAGGCGAAAGTTTAAAGGGAAAAACGCTTGCCAATGTTGCTTCAATGGCAAGTGGCTGCGATACAACAAACGCAAGGAAAAGGAGGTGTGTGACTGGATACTGGATCTTGCCTTTGACATATCTGTCAAAACTGGTATGGATAAAATTCATCCTACAGCATGGCGGATAACCTGCCGGAAATGTATGGAGAAAAGCACAAGGAACAATAAATTATTTGTTAAAGTGGAGAATGAAATGAAAAGATCAATTAATTATTTATCAGGTATTTTTATTGCATTGATTTTTGTTTTAAGTGGATGTGGTTTTATGCAAACAGCTTATACACCATGGGAAGCTGTTGGCACGAACATGTTAGGTTATAAAGATGGGAAGATTCATGATCGAGATGGGCTTGATTCAATATTTTGGGCCTACTTTGAGTCCACAATGGTAACGGGTAGCTATACAACTGGATTTTATACTCTCTACAGATGTGCAGAACTTACTTTAGAAAAAAGGTATAATTATTTTATGATTCATAGCTTTTATCGAAGTGAAATTAATGGGTTTCAGACATTGATGATATTTCAAGCGTTTAATGATACGAATAATGAAAATAAAGGTAAATTAATAAATGCTTCCGAATTTTTAAAAAATAATAAAAAATATATCGGTGAAACAAAGGATAAATTGGATTGGTTTAAATATTTAAACTCAAAAGGATATAATGTTTGTGATAACTCCTTCAAAAAACTAGGTATTTTCGTAGGCCTTGCTAAAGATCCAAATTTAAACAAAGTTATTTATAATACAAACTGTAGACTTAAATCAAAAGTAATAAAGGTTTATGAAGGAAAACATGAACCTGATGAAATTTCTTTAATAGTAGCTAATATTTCTGAATTAGAAGCCATAAAATCCAAAATTTCCGTTTGTCAAGGTGACCTTAAAATTGAGACCATAAACGGAAAGAAGGTTAAGTGCTCATTAGCCTATGAAATTTTAAAAGGAAATAATACTTTAGAAATTTCATATGATAAAAGTTATGAATCGTCAATACTTAATACGGAAACTTTTTATAGTATTACTAGTGACAATACGATTAAAGGATCTTTTGAGGGTAATAAAGTTTATTTTCTTACATGTGATAACAAATTGATATGTGAAAATAAATTTTCTCCAAGGCTCATTGTTTTACCGCTCACTGTAGCAGAATATCGACAATATTTAAAAAATGTTAAGTTCAAATAGGTCAAATATTTCATTACAGTTGAGGCAATACAGTGATGAACATTAAAGGTGTGGGGATTTTGTTTGAGTGCGGCTCTTTTGCAACAAGCCTAACGAATAATGTCTCTTGCCCATTTTTGATCGTCTTGTTCCCAGGCTCTTTGTAACTCCCTCAAGTGATGTGCATTGCAAAGGGCATGCTGACAATCATATTTAAAGTAGGGTTTCCAGTGGTCATGACACAGAACCCCTTTGAACATGGGAAGAATCCCTATTTCATCTATGGCATCGCAGCCTCTTTTCTCATGGGGAAAAAATGAGTCCATTGGGCATTGGATGTGCAATTCAGACCATTGGCCCCTGGCCAAATGGTCCTAGGACTCTCCTCCCTTTGCCGGGCATTGAGGAGAGCCTTAAAGTTTGATTTCTGACTATTTCAAAATTGCGATCATTTTGGTACTATTCTTTTCCTGAGCCAGATCCATTGCCGTCTTGCCGTTAATATCCTTGTTTATTTTGTCGGCTCCTGCATTTACAAGAATTTTTGCCATATCAAAAGCATCTGTTCGTACGGCAACTATCAAGGGAGTGTAGTTGGAATCACTCTCGACATAATTGATATCAGCTCCTGCTTTAATCAATGCCTCGCCTATTTCAGATAAGTTTAATCCAGACGCGACAAATAACGGGGTAAATCCTTGTTTTGTACGGACATTCACATTTGCCCCGTTTCTAATTAACAAATTTACTATCTCAGAATTTTGAGCCTGCGTGGCTATTAACAATGCACTATTTCCTTTGTTGTCAACAAGGTTTACATTTGCACCATTATCAATAAGCAACTTTGAAATTTCAAAATTGGAATAACTGGCAGCATAAAATAACGGGAAACGTCCAGCATCATTTTGTAAGTTAACATTAGCTCCCCGTTCAACAATCAAATTAGCAGCCTTTTTGTAGTCTTTTTTAATTGCAGAGGTCAGCATAGTGCCGCCACTCACCACGAGGTCAAGTGCCGCCCCCTTCTCAATCCATTGAATAGCCTCATCCTCTGTTGCCCCCATCCCTACGGAAACTATAAAGGTCCCGGCGTACTGTTGGGGAGTTCCCTTACTATTTTTGTCTGCCAAATCTATATGGCCTGTGTCATCCATAGTGCCTATTTTTTCTTCTCCCCACGACATCTCAGATTTCTGAGGGTCAGATTGAGTATTTTGAGGTGAAGAACTAACACATCCAGTCAAAAATAATACAAATAAAACAAAAATAGTTTTTCCAAATAAAGTTTTCATTTAACATCCTCTTGGTTATGGTTATTATTATAAGGTTACCGCTTTACGAGCAAGTAACCCTTGGTGGCATATTTTTTTTTGTTTAATTCCTATAACTATCCCAAAATGGTGAAATCAAAGTCTTTTCCGTTTGAAAGTCTTAGACGGACAACATTTTAAAAAAACTTGAAATATTTAACTGTTTTCATTGATGTTTCTCCCTTATGTCTTCAATAAAGCATATCAAATGCATCCCCCGCTTCCTGAACGCTTTCTATCGGCAATCTGTTTGGTGAACCCTTTTACTCGATGTTCAAGTTTTTGTGCAACCATTGTAAACACTATGCTTGTGGGTGGTGTTTTTTTGTGACCCAAAATTATCAATAAAGTATAAACAATTGATACTACCATATATTAAAAACCATGCCAACAAAATATTTATTCAAGGAACTAAGTGGTATTACGTAATCATATTAAAGGTTTAAAAAAACTTGAACATCGAGTTTTAGCTTTTGTACATTCACAAACTCAACTCTGCGGTTCATGGCCTTATTCTCATTTGTATAATTGGAGACAAGGGGCCGGGTCTCACCATAGCCTCTAATCTCAAATCTGTTTGAAGCCAGGTCAAAATCCTCCTTCAAATATTGTTTTACGCTCAGGCCCGCTGTTTTGAAAGTGCCTTATTGTATGAGTCTGATCACACTGAATCAGCTATCAATAAATCAGGTAGCAGGGAAGATACAATAACCTGCAGGAATACAATGTATAAAAAAATCTCATAAGTGCATGGACGAAAATTTTTTCCTGTTAAAATTTTGAATAACACCTATCACCAAGGCAATTGTTTGATGTATCAAGGGGAAAAAATTTATATCCTGCTACTTAGCTATTATTCCCAGCTTCCGAACAGCACAAATGCACTCCAATAGTTTGGATGGGACCATTTTTTTGTATTCATTAATGACATCTGTGCCCTGCGCAGTGCTTCAGGTCTGCTCATGCCGCCAATATAATTTTTGTAAAAATCGACCATAAGCGCTTTTGTGGCCTCGTCATCCACATCCCAAAGCGAGCAGAGAACCGCAGGGGCACCGGCAAACATGAACCCCCTGGTAAGTCCCACCAAGTCATTTCCCGCACCCAGTTTTCCCTTGCCGGATGAACAGGCAGACATTGTCACCAGAGACACCCCCTTCCAGTCAAGATCAAAAATTTCGTGCATTTCAAGGTTGCCGTCATTTTTCTGATCAGGTGTCAGGGCCAGATGGGACAGTTGGGGCACCTTTTCATTAAAGATACCATGGCTTGCAAAATGGATTACATCGGGCCTTCCAAGACTCTCATAGCCATTTTTCATTAGGGTTTCCGTTGCATTACCCCGGGTTTTGATGATGGATGTATCAAAGAGTTCTCCTATCTTTGATACCTCTCTTTCTGCGCCCGGCAAAGGCGTAAGCGCAGTATCAGGATTGCCCAGGGCAAATATTTTTCTTCTGCCTGTGGCCTGTTTTTTGGAAATAAATCGATAAATACCTGCCGAAGGGCTCATGACTATATTATTTAAAGTTGCCAGGGGTCTGCCGTTTTTAGGCGCAAGGGCTGCAAAAGGGATCTTGAACATGGGACCCCAGGGCACAAATATCAAGGTATGACTGGTTAAGATCTTTTGAATTGGTTCAATGGGCTGGATCATCCATTCATATAATTGATTATTTACTGCGGTCAATTTTTTCAAATCCTGAGTTTCTTCAGCCAAAAGGCTCGCATATGTTTCAAGACCTTGCTCTAAATCAGCCTTGGAAACATCCACTTTCGTAAAATGGATACCCCCCTTGTGGATGACAAATATCCAGAGTTGGTTATGTTTTTTTCCGGAAATTTTATATTCTCCCTTATGAAAATATTCAACCAGGGCTGTTCCAGGAGCAAGCAGGGATTGTATTTCTTTTAAACCGGGGGGAGACACGGTTATAAGCGAACCTAATTCAGGGTCTTTTCGTCTCAACTGTTCAATCAGATCAAGCCGCTTTTTATCCAGTTCTGATATTTTATTATCCAGGGATGCTCCGGCTGATCGCTTTTTTTTACCTTTGGGCCCGGCTGCAAGTTTTACCCGGTTCTCCCTTAAAGAGGCCAGTTTATTTTCAAGTTCAGATAGCGGGCCTATTTTTTCTTTTTTTAACCCGGCTTCCCGGGTGCCCAATAAATCAAGGAAGGATTTAGCCCGGCCCCGTTCGATGGATTCAAATGCTTTTTCGGGTTTACCAAGGGCAATACGGGTTGCTGCCAGGTTTCCATAAACAGGAGGTAATGTTGATTGAAATCCGGTTCGTTCAGTTCCGCTGTAGACTTTTTCTCTGATGGATTCATAAACTTGAATCGAAGTAGTTAGATTTTTTTCAGCCTTTGTCAGTTTTCCGGAATAAAGAAGGGTTGCTCCCATGTTATTAAGGAATAAACCCTCATGTTTAATTGCCTTGCTTCTCCTGTGAATAGCCAAGGCCTGCTCATGATACTCCAGAGCCTTTTCGTACTGGCCTAAATTTAGATATACAACGCCGATGTTATTGAGGTTCATACCCTCGCCGTTAACGTCCTTGATTTTCCTGCGAATAGCCAAGGCCTGCTCATAATACTCCAGAGCCTTCTCGTACTGGCCTAAATCTTTATACACATTGCCGATGTTATTGAGGTTCATACCCTCGCCTTTAAAGTCCTTGATTTTCCTGCTAATAGCTAAGGCCTGCTCATAATACTCCAGAGCCTTCTCGTACTGGCCTAAATTTAGATATACAACGCCGATGTTATTGAGGTTCTCACCCTCACCTTTAACGTCCTTGATTTTCCTCTGAATAGCCAAGGCCTGTTCATAATACTCCAGAGCCTTCTCGTACTGGCCTAAATCCCAATACACCATGCCGATGTTATTAAGGTTAGCACCCTCGCCTTTAACGTCCTTGATTTTCCTGCTAATAGCCAAGGCCTGCTCAGAATACTCCAGAGCCTTCTCGTACTGGCCGAAAGTTCGATACACAATGCCGATGCTCGTAAGGGGATAACGCTCGCCTTTAACGTCCTTAATTTTCCTGCTAATAGCCAAGGCCTGGTCATGATATTCCAGAGCCTTCTCGTACTGGCCTAAAGTTCGATACACATTGCCGATGTTATTGAGGATTTCACCCTCGCCTTTAACGTCCTTGATTTTCCTGCTAATAGCCAAGGACTGTTCATAATATTCCAGAGCCTTCTCGTACTGGCCTAAATCCCAATACACATTGCCGATATTAGTGAAGGCTAAACCCTCTAATTTAACGTCCTTGATTTTCCTGCTAATAGCCAAGGACTGCTCAGAATACTCCAGAGCCTTCTCATACTGGCCTAAATTTCCATACACGATGCCTATGTTAATAAGGTTAGCACCCTCGCTTTTAACGTCCTTGATTTTCCTGCTAATAGCCAAGGCCTGCTCATAATACTCCAGAGCCTTCTCGTACTGGCCTAAAGTTCGATACACAATGCCGATGCGATTGAGGTTCTCACCCTCGCCGTTAACGTCCTTGATTTTTCTGCGAATAGCCAAGGCCTGCTCATAATACTCCAGAGCCTTCTCGTACTGGCCTAATTCCCAATACACAATGCCGATATTGCCTAAAAAAGCTCCTATAGATTGTTCATGATTTTGCTCTTCAGCAATTTTCAACCCGTTTGACCAAGCTTCAATTGTCTTTTGATATTGTGCAGCATTATATGCCTGGATACCTTCTCTATAGTAATCATCCAAGCTTTTCGCATTTACGGAACCTGCAGTTAATGATAGGAAAATAAAAAGCATTAAAACAAAGTTAAAATATTTTGCTATTTTCATCAATTTTACTCCCTTAAGGTTTCAATAAAGCATATCAAACGCATCCCCCCTTCCTGATCGCTTTATATTGGAAATCTGTTTGGTAAACCCTTTAAGTTTCTGCATATTTACAAACTCGACTCTGCGATTCATGGCCTTATTCTCATTTGTATTATTGGAGACAAGGGGCCTGGTCTCTCCGTACCCTCTAATTTCAAACCTGTTTGAAGCCAGGTTAAAATTCTCCTGCAAATATTGTTTTACGCTCATGGCCCTCTGTTTTGAAAGTTCCTTATTGTATTCCAGACTGCCGTCACTGTCAGAATGGCCCTCTATGAGGATTTTCATATTTACCAGGCTGTCCCTTTTTAATGCCTCAGCCATTTCCCTGAGCTGGGATGATGAGCGATTGCTTATCTCAGCGCAGTTATAGTCAAACTGAATCATAAGGGGAATTCGCGGGCCTTTATAAGGGGACTTACCCCGTTTAAAACTTAAGGTCAGCCTATCTTCAATCTTATCAGCCCTGACCAGTTCTTTTTCCGGTATTGCATCCTTTAGTGCTGACAATCGGCTTTCGATATCTGATTTTAAATGATTCAATTCTTTTTTTACCCCAATAAACCCGGCTTGATTTTCAAGAACTTCAAGAACCATAAGGATACGGCCATATAAATAATTAATATCAGGCGGCCGGTTGATGGGAGGATCAAGCAAAAGTTTTGCCAGACGCAGGGTATTGGTACAGGCGTCCTGGCTGTCTTGGGGTTTTACAATGACTGCAGCCGTGTAATGTTCAAAAGCCTCATACAGTTTTTCCAGGTCAGCCCAGACAGGCGCTCTTTTGGCCCAGTCCTGGGACACCTGAGAATCAAGGACATAGGCAAGATTGAAAAGGGCGGATGCATGGTTGTCGTCGATCTCAAGTGCCCTTCGGTAGCAGATTGCCTCTTCATCAGAATTCGGTTTTGTTTCACTGACGGTAAGGCCTTTATCCACCCAGCCTTGGGCATCATTGGCTGCCAAGGCTGGGGTTGAAAACACACCGAAAATAAGAGCAACAACAAAAAATAGATAATGAATCTTTAGTCTCCTTGAAACAAAAATCATGGGACTTACCTCCTTATAATTTCCACACGCCGGTTGTATTTGCAATTCTTCAAAGAATTATTTGGATAAATGGGATGATCTTCACCAAAAAAGGCAAATATAAGCCTGCCTTTTTAGGAGATCGACTGTCCCCGGACAGCAATGAATCAGACAATACTGAACCAGCTATCAATAAATCAGGCAGCAGGGAAAATACGATAAGCTGCAGGAATGCAATGTATAAAACAAATCTCATATCTATTATTCCCAGTTTCCGAACAGCACAAAGGCACTCCAATAGTTTGGATGGGACCATTTTTTTGTATTCATTAATGACATCTGTGCCCTGCGCAGGGCTTCAGGTCTGCTCATTCCGTTAATATAGTTTTTGTAAAAATTGACCATAAGCGCTTTTGTGGCCTCGTCATCCACATCCCAGAGCGAGCAGAGGACCGCAGGGGCACCCGCAAACATGAACCCCCTGGTAAGTCCCACCAGATCATCTCCTGCCCCCAGCTTTCCCTTACCAGATGAACAAGCCGACATTGTCACAAGGGAGACCCCTTTCCAATCAAGGTCAAAGATTTCATGCATTTCAAGGTTGCCGTCATTTTTTTGATCAGGTGTCAGGGCCAGATGGGAGAGTTGGGGCATTTTTTCATTAAAGATACCATGGCTTGCAAAATGGATCACATCGGGCCTTCCAAGACTCTCATAGCTATTTTTCACCAGGGTTTCCGTTGCATGACCCCGGGTTTTGATTATGGATGCGTCAAAGAGTTCTCCTATCTTTGATACCTCTCTTTCTGCGCCTGGCAAAGGCGTAAGCGCCGTATCAGGATTGCCCAGGGCAAATATTTTTTTCCTGCCGGTGGCATGTTTTGAAGAAACAAAGCGGTAAATACCTGCCGAAGGGCTCATGACTATATTTTTTGAAGCAGCAAGGGGTCTGCCATTTTCAGGAGCAAGGGTTGCAAAAGGGATCTTGAACATGGGATCCCAAGGCACAAATATCAAGGTATGGCTTGTTAAAATCTTTTGAATTGGCTCAATGGGCCGGATCATCCACTCATATAATTGATTATTTACTGCGGTCAATTTTTTTAAATCCTGAGTTTCTTCAGCCAAAAGACTCGCATATGTTTCAAGAGTCTCTGTTAAATCAGCTTTGGAAACATCCACTTCCGTAAAATGGACACCTCTTTTGTGGATGATAAATATCCAGAGGTTGTTATGTTCTTCTCCTGAAATTTTATATTCTCCATTATGAAAATATTCTACCATGGCTGTTCCGGGAGCAAGCAAGGATTGAATCTCTTTTAAACCAGGTGGAGATACGCTTATAAGCGAACCCAATTCAGGGTCGTTTCGCCTCAACTGCTCAATCAGGTCAAACCGTTCTTTATCCCGTTCTGATATTTTATTATCCAGGGATACTCCAGCTGATCGCTTTTTTTTACCCATGGGACCGGCTGCAAGTTTTACTCGGTCCTCCCTTAAAGAGGCCAATTGATTTTCGAGTTCAGATATCTGGCCTGTTTTTTCTTTTTTAAATCCGGCTTCCCGGGTACCCAATAGATCAAGAAATGATTTAGCCCGACCTCGTTCAAGTGATTCAAACGCTTTTCCAGGTTGACCAAGGGCAATACGGGTTGCTGCCAGGCTTCCATAAACAGCAGGTAATGTTGATTGAAATCCGGTTCGTTCAGTTCCGCTGTAAACTTTTTCTCTGATGGATTCATAAACTTGAATCGAAGCATTTAGATTTTTCTCAGCCTTTTTCAATTTTCCGGAATGAAGAAGGGCTTGTCCCATGTTATTAAGTGCCAAACCCTCAAGTTTAATGTCCTTGATTTCCCTGCTAATAGCCAAGGCCTGGTCATAATAGTTCAAGGCCTTTTGGTACTGGCCTAAATTTTGATACACAACGCCGATGCCATTGAGGTCAGTACCCTCGCCTTCGAAGTCCTTGATTTTTCTAAAAATATCCAAGGCATGCTCATAATAATTCAGGGCCTTCTCGTACTGGCTTAAATTTTGATACGCAGCACCGATGTTAGTGAGCTCAGTACCCTCGCCTTTAACGTCATTGATTTTCCTGAAAATAGCCAAGGCCTGCTCATAATAGTTCAAGGCCTTCTCGTACTGGCAAAAAATATAATACACAAGGCCGATACTATTGAGATTAGCACCCTCGCCTTTAACGTCATTGATTTTCCTGAAAATAGCCAAGGCCTGCTCATAATAATCCAGAGCCTTCTCATATTGGCCTAAATTCGCATACACAAGGCCGATGTTATAGAGGTTACCACCCTCGTTTTTAACGTCCTCTATTTTCCTAAAAATAGCCAAGGCCTGCTCATAATAGTTCAGGGCCTTCTCGTACTGGCCTAAATTATCAGACACAACGCCGATGTTATTAAGGGCAAAACCCTCAAGTTTAATGTCCTTGATTTCCCTGCTAATAGCCAAGGCCTGCTCATAATAGTTCAAGGCCTTTTGGTACTGGCCTAAATTTTGATACACAACGCTGATGCTATTGAGGATACCACTCATGAATTTAATGTCCTTGATTTCCCTGCTAATAGCCAAGGCCTGCTCATAATACCCCAGAGCCTTTTCGTACTGGCCTAAATTTTTATACACAGTGCCGATCCTTCCTAAAAAAAATCCTGTGGCCTTCTTATGCTTTTGCTCTTCAGCAATTCTCAACCCGCTTGACCAGGCTTCAATTGCCTTTTGATATTGTGCAGCATTATCTGCCTGGATACCTTCAGTATAATAATCCTTCATTCCCTTTGCGTTTGCTGAACTCACCGTTATTACGACAAGAATGACATATACACAAACAAGAGTTATTATTTTCATAAACTTTTCTCCCGTATTATACCTCTCAATTTTAATACTCATATGATCCCTATTGCTCCTTAACTATTCTAAATCCGCCATCTTCAGCGCAAAGCCTTGGATCGCTCCATAGCTGGGAGGAAACCATGCATCCCATACGATCGGAATTAAATGAACCTCCTTTAATAAACCGATTTAACTGTATCTTTTCATCCCTGCGCACGGGTGTTACAACAAAACTTTTAGTGCCCAGATCAGACAGCCTCTGGTAGGCCCAGTCGTCACCATTCCCAAACATTGCCGGAAAGATTGTAGATATTGTGAAGCACCTTGTTTAAATGAATTCACCGCCATGGTCCGTACACCCAGGGCAGTCTGGTCTTGGATAAAATAGTCCTGATAATTACAAGCATCCGATCGCCATTGATTGCCCCAAGGGTAAAGGGTCTTATTCCCGGCAGAAAACTCCCACTCCTTTTTTGAAGGTAATCGTCCGCCGTACCACTGGGCAAAGGCCTTGGGGATAGGTGGAAGGGCCAGGCCAGTGCATGAGGTAATCCCCGTCATGGAATTTTAGGGAAATCCGGTCTTTTTGCCATGTTGGATTCTTCTTTACAAATTCACGGTATTGCCTATTGGGCATATTTACAAATTCAATCCTGCGATTCATGGCCTTATCCTCATTTGCATCATTGGAGACAAGGGGCCTGGTCTCTCCATACCCTCTAATTTCAAACCCGTTTAAAATTTGAGATCAGCCGGTCTTCTATCTTATCCGCCCTGACCATTTCTTTTTCCGGTATTGCATCCTTTAATGAATCTTTAGTCTCCTTGAAATAAAAATCATGGGACTTACCTCCTTATAATTTCCACACGCCGGTTGTAATTGTAATTCTTCAAATAATTATTTGGATAAATGGGATGGTCTTCGCCAAAAAAGACAGTCTTAAGTCTGCCTTCCTCCACGTCACCCTGTTTTATCAGCCAGTCTTGAACCGTTTTTGCTCTCCCTTTGGAAAGCGCTAAATTTTGTTTTGCACTGCCTCTGCCGTCTGCATGGCCCTCAATGATAAACCGATAACTTACCAACTCCTGGCTTTTCAGTGCCCGGGCAAGGGTCTGAAGCAAAATCTCACCTTTTTCTGTAAGTTTGATCGAACCGGTCTGAAAACAGAGCATCGTAAGTCTTGGGCCCTGATAAAGGGTTTGACCACCCCGTTTTATTCGACGATTAAGAATTGTTATCATCTCTTTGGTTGAATAAGATTCTGCAACAACCGGTTTAAGGACCTTGTTTATCCTTTGCTCAATTTCCAGCAGTCTGTTTTTTTGTTCTTCCGGATTTGCGGTTTGATCCTTAGTCGCTAATCTTTCCTGCAATTCTATTGCTTTGTTTAAATGATGCCGCACCTCATAAAGGCCAGTATCCCTTCGCACAGCAAGCAGACAATCTGCAAGATTATAATGGGCATCAGCATTGGATGGATCATAATGAACACATTGTCGATATGCTGCAATTGCCTGTTCCAGCATCCCCTGGGAATGGAATACAAATCCCAGATTAAAATGAGCTTTTGAATAATCAGGACTGATTTGAATTGCACGCTTGTAATAATCTGCCTCTTGTTCAGAATTGTCATTAAGAGCAATGCCTTTGTCAACCAGATGTATTGCCTCTTTTTTAGGAAAACCTCTGTCCCCGGACAGCAATGAATCAGACAACACTGAATCAGCTATCAATAAATCAGGCAGCAGGGAAAATACGATAACCTGCAGGAATACAATGTATAAAAAAAATCTCATATCTATTATTCCCAGCTTCCGAACAGCACAAAGGCACTCCAATAGTTTGGTTGGGACCATTTCTTTGTGTTCATTAATGACATCTGTGCCCTTCGCAGTGCTTCAGGTCTGCTCATTCCGTTAATATAGTTTTTGTAAAAATTCACCATAAGCACTTTTGTGGCCTCGTCATCCACATCCCATAGCGAGCAGAGAACCGCAGGGGCACCGGCAAACATGAACCCCCTGGTAAGCCCAACCAGATCATCTCCTGCCCCCAGCTTTCCCTTACCAGATGAACAAGCCGACATTGTCACAAGGGAGACCCCTTTCCAATCAAGGTCAAAGATCTCATGCATTTCAAGGTTGCCGTCATTTTTTTGATCTGGTGTCAGAGCCAGATGGGAGAGTTGGGGCATTTTTTCATTAAAGATACCATGGCTTGCAAAATGGATCACATCAGGCCTTCCAAGACTCTCATAGCTATTTTTCACAAGGGTTTCCGTTGCATGACCCCGGGTTTTGATTATGGATTCGTCAAAGAGTTCTCCAATCTTTGACACCTCTCTTTCTGCGCCCAGCAAAGGCGTAAGCGCCGTATCAGGATTGCCCAGGGCAAATATTTTTCTTCTGCCTGTGGCATGTTTTTTGGAGACAAACCGGTAAATACCTGCCGAAGGGCTCATGACTATATTTTTAGAAGCAACAAGGGGACTGCCATTTTCAGGAGCAAGGGTTGCAAAAGGGATCTTGAACATGGGACCCCAGGGCACAAATATCAAAGTATGGCTTGTTAAGATCTCTTGAATTGGCTCAATGGGCCGGATCATCCACTCATATAATTGATTATTTACTGCGGTCAGCTTTTTTAAATCCTGAGTTTCTTCAGCCAAAAGACTCGCATATGTTTCAAGAGTCTCTGTTAAATCAGCTTTGGAAACATCCACTTCCGTAAAATGGACACCTCTTTTGTGGATGACAAATATCCACAGGTTGTTATATTTTTCCCCTGAAATTTTATATTCTCCCTTATGAAAATATTCTACCAAGGCTGTTCCGGGAGCAAGCAGAGATTGAATCTCTTTTAAACCAGGTGGAGATACGCTTACAAGTGAACCCAATTCAGGGTCTTTTCGCCTCAACTGCTCGATCAGGTCAAATCGCTTTTTATCCAGTTCCGATATTTTAGTGTTTAGAGATACTCCAGCTGATCGCTTTTTCTTACCCATGGGACCGGCTGCAAGTTTTACCCGGTCCTCCCTTAAAGATGCCAATTGATTTTCGAGTTCAGATATCTGGCCTGTTTTTTCTTTTTTAAATCCGGCTTCCCGGGTACCCAATAGATCAAGAAATGATTTAGCCCGACCTCGTTCAAGTGATTCAAACGCTTTTCCGGGTTCACCAAGGGCAATACGGGTGGCTGCCAGGGTTCCATAGACAGGGGGTAATGTTGATTGAAATCCGTTTCGTTCCGTTCCACTGTAGACTTTTTCTCTGATGGATTCATAAACTTGAATCGAAGCATTTAGATTTTTTTCAGCCTTTTTCAGTTTTCCGGAATAAAGAAGAGCTACTCCCATGCTATTAAGGGCGAGACCCTCGCCTTTAACGTCCTTGATTTTCCTGCTAATAGCCAAGGCCTGGTTATAATACTCCAGAGCCTTCTCATTCTGGCCTAAATTAGCATACACAACGCCGATGCTATTAAGGGCGAAACCCTCGCCTTTAACGTCCTTGATTTTCCTGCTAATAGCCAAGGCCTGCTCATAATACTCCAGAGCCTTCTCATTCTGGCCTAAATCACCATACACTGTGCCAATGTTAATGAGGTTATAACCCTCGCTTTTAACGTCCTCGATTTTCCTGCTAATAGCCAAGGCCTGCTCATAATACTCCAGTACCTTTTTGTGCTGGCCTATATATGCATACATATTGCCGATAATATTGAGGTCATTACCCTCGCCATGAAGGTCCTTATTTTTCCTATGAATAGCCAAAGCCTGCTCTAAATACTCCAGAGCCTTCTCGTACTGGCCTAAATCACCATACACTGTGCCAATGTTATTGAGATTATGACCCTCGCCTTTAACGTTCTTGATTTTCCTAAAAATAGCCAAGGCCTGCTCATAATGCTCCAAAGCCTTCTCGTACTGGGCAAAACTTTTATACACATGGCCGATGTTATTGAGGTCACTGCCCTGGCCGTTAAGGTCCTTGATTTGCCAGTGAATCGCCAAGGCCTGCTCATAATACTCCAGAGCCTTCTCATACTGACCTAAATTAGCATACACGACGCCGATGTTGCTTAGGTTACCACCCTCTCCTTTAAGGTCCTCGATTTGCCTGCTAATAGCCAAGGCCTGTTCATAATACTCCAAAGCCTTCTCATACTGGCCTAAATTATCATACACAACGCCAATGTTTCCTAAAAAAGCTCCCTTATAATTTTGCTCTTCAGCAATTTTCAACCCGTTTGACCAGGCTTCAATTGCCTTTTGATATTGTGCAGCATTATATGCCTGGATACCTTCATTATAATAATCCTTCATTCCCTTTGCTTTTACTGAACTCACCGTTATTGCTATAAAAACAATACACACACAAATAAAGGTTGCTGTTTTCATAAACTTTTTTCCCATATTATACCTCTCAATTTTAATACTCATATGATCCCCATTGCTCCTTAACTATCCTAAAGCCTCCATCTTCAGCGCAAAGCCTTGGATCGCTCCATAGCTGGGAGAAAATCATGCATCCCATACGATCGGAATTAAATGAACCGCCTTTAATAAGCTGGTTTAACTGTATCTTTTCATCCCTGCCCACGGGTGTTACAACAATATTTTTAGTGCCCAGATCAGACAGCCTCTGGTAGGCCCAGTCGTCACACCATTCCCAAACATTGCCGGAAAGATTGTAGATATTACCCTGGTAATGCTGTGAAGCACCTTGTTTAAATGAATTTACCGCCATGGTCTGCACACCCGGGGCAGACTGGTCTTGGATAGAATAGCCCTGATAATTACAGGCATCCGATCGCCATTGATTGCCCCAAGGGTAAAGGGTCTTGTTCCCGGCAGCAAACTCCCACTCCTTTTTTGAAGGCAGCCGTCCACCGTGCCACTGGGCAAAGGCCTTGGCTGCATACCAGGATATATAGGTCACCGGATGTTCTCCAAGGCCTTGGGGAAAAGTGGAGGGGCCGGGCCAGTGCATGAGGTAATCCCCGTCATGGAATTTTGGGGAGATTTGGCCTTTTTGCCATGTTGGATTCTTCTTTACAAATTCACGGTATTGGCTATTGGTTATTTCCATTGCAGAAATTTTCAGGGCCTCTGTCTTATTTTTACTGATATCAATCCAGGAAATGTCAAGATTCTGGCTATTTGAGGTTTTCCCCTCCGTCGTTATTTCTGGAGGTGCTATTTGGTTTTGGGCTAAAAGAACCGGGTAGGTGGATAAAGGAAACCCATGTGTCAAATTTAAGGTGGATATAGTGGGCTGTTGGTCGTTACCGTTTTGTCTTGCAATATTGGTTACTTTTTTATCAAGATATTGCCAAGCTTCCCATAATTCCACAACATTGTCATTGTTTTTATCCGCCTGCCCTTTAAGCCCCTCTAAAAGGAAATAGGTAAAAGCGCCATGTCCAAGGGATGCGACCTCCACCGAAGTTTGAGATCCCTGGGATGCTGTGATGAAAACCCGGCCTTTTCCCTTGAACCCGGCAAAGGGATCAATTACAGGCGGCGATATGAATGATTTACTTCTCGGGGTGGAGACAACGGTTGCCGCACTGAAACAGCAATCCACGAACAGGACCAGTTTTTTTGCCTTGATCCGATTTAAAAGCGTGTTTATTTCTTCCTGACCCAGGGCTGTTTCCGGCAGAATGCGAAGTTGTTTTTCTTCATATGTTTTCGGGTCCACCTTTGTGTCATGCAATACCCAATAGGCCTTAAGATTATCTTGTTGAATTCCGTGGGATGAAAAATAGATAAGAACTGTGTCTTCATTGCTTGAGTGTTCAGCCAGGTTTTCAAGAGCCGACCGCACAGCGGTTGTCGAGGCGTTTTCGTCTATCAGTGTTATGACCTGGGAATTTGAACTGGGAATATAATTTCTATCCCTAAGCAGACTATCCATAGCCAGGGCATCGGATCGGCAATAATTCAAATTCCGAATTTTTGAATCACTAAATTCATTTATACCTATAATTAAGGAATGAAAGGCCGGGCCATCCTTAGGTTTCACATTAACAGGCACATCACTGCCCGAGGATTTTCTGACAATATCTTTAGTATTCTGACTGGAGAATATAACCTGGCAAGGTATTATGAACATGATAATAACTATGAAAATTATGAGTTTTAAAAATTTCATCTTGTTCCTCACACTTTTTGCGATGTTAATTCATGAGTATGCTTTTTAAACAGCAGGCATGGTGAGTCTGTTTATCGTAGCTTTATGTTGCTTCTTCAATACATTGTTACTTTTGATGTTTTTTTATCATAGTATTATCATCCACTATTTCCCCTTCTGAGATTAACTGACGGACATCAACTTATTTTCGCTCATTCTAATTCCAATATTTCTAAAACTTAAATTTATTTTTTGCAACTCATTTAAACATTTCATTCTGCTCTTACTTTTTTTATACGGACACCTGTAGAATTCATTTCATCATTTGAAGAATTTTTTTTGAGGGCCTTTATTCCGGGGAATGTTAATGTCTCTCCATTGCTGGATGACAACTCTTCAAGTGCCGTATTTTCCATTAGTTTCTCTTCTCAGTGTTGGAAATAATCATGACAAATTGCTGGCAAAAAAACCTTACGCAATAAACTTTTTACCCTCCCAGGTGTTCATTTTTTAGAAATGTCCGTATAAAGGAATTAAAGCGTCAAGGGGCTATAACACTCAAATCGCTTATATATGTATCAAGCAAAGGTTAATGTGATCCGTAACTATTCACTTAAAAGTAAAAGGAGACGTAAAATGAAAAAAAGAAAATTTCAATTTATTCTATCCGCAATTGCAATTGTCACAATTATTTTTGGCATGGGAACCCCTTCCCAGGCCGGACTCAGTACTCGGCCAATCAACAGCAGTACAGATGGCGATTTCCAAGTTCAGTTTCACCCTGTTAAATCAGTCTTTAAGGTGGGGGAACCCATTCGTTTCAAGGTAAAAGGCAATAAAACCTTTTATCTTTACCTGTTCAGTATTGACACTGCCAACAATCGCGGCGCTGTGCTTCTGCCCAATGTCCGCCAGCAATATATCAAATATAAGGGTGGCAAAGAATACATTGTGCCGGAGAAAAATGTTGAATTTTTCAGTGACAGCCCAGGTACAGAAAAAATAATCATGCTCGCCAGCACCCGGAAAATGGATATAAATTTTAAAAACTACGGCAAATCCGGCGATTTTTTCACCGCAGGCGCCACCAAAGTGGTTGAAGAATCCAAAGCCCTGCACATCCGTTCAAAAAAACAAAAGGGCCAGCAGGTGGCCAGCGAAATGGATCTGTCCATTGTGGACCAAAATAATGGCGTTGCCATTGCCATGGTACCGCCCCCAGTCACCGCCACCGAGCCCCGGGTTTCTACCTTTATTTCCAGTGACCGGACCCAGTACACCCCCGGTGATACCATCACCATCACCTATGGTGCAGACAAAGAGGGATATGTGCATCTTTATGTGGTGACTCCGGACGGTGAATGTGCTTTGCTAAAAAGCCGGAAGGTATCCGGTGATAAATTTTATCAGGAAAAAGCCCGGGCATCACTGCCGGGGGGAGATCATCAGTTGATTGCCATCTATGACCGAAATCCAACTGCCCCCAAAGATGGCCCGGGCAGCCTTTTAACAGGAGAAAAAGGAAAAGACATCAGTCTCATTGGAAATCAGCCGGAATCCTATGCCGTTTATTACCTTAAGGTTGAAAATATTCGTTAAAGGAGAAAGGTGGAATGAAAATCACAAAATGGTTTTTGATAATCCTTGTGCTCTGCAACGTATTTACCCCACCCGGGTTAATGGCTGAAAACCATGCACTCATCGTTGGCGTCGGCAACTATCAGATCCCGGAAGCCAGACTGCCGGGTATTGACAAGGATGTTCGCATGATGCAAGAAGTTGCGCTTGAGATGGACTTTAAAGCGAACCAGATCAAACTGCTGCTGGATGCCGATGCCACCCTGGCCGGTATAAAAGCAGCTATAAATGGCTGGCTGGTCAGGGGAGTAACCTCCCAGGACCGGGTTCTCTTTTATTTCAGTGGCCATGGGTCCTCCATTGCCGACCAAAACGGAGACGAGGAAGACAAGGTGGATGAAGTTCTTTTACCCTACGACACAGCCATGGACAATAACACCATTTCCGGAACGCTTGTGGATGATGAGTTTGGCCTTTTGCTGAAAAAAATTCCCGCAGGGGAAGTATATGTCTTTATTGATGCCTGTCACAGCGGCACGGCCACCAAGGGTATTGATCTGATGCGACAGGAATATCCCAAATTTTTTAAGTACAGAGGCATGCCCCAGGAAAGTGCCAAGGGCAGTTTTGGAGTTCAGGAAACCGCCGATAATAATAATTACATTGGATTAAGTGCCTGTAGAGACAACCAGACCGCAACGGCCACCAAGGCGGGCAGCCTGTTTACCTGCGGTGTGTATCGGACGATCAAGGCAGCCAGCTCAAAGATTCGTACGCTCACCATGGATGATCTAAAAGGAAAAACCACAGAATACATACGTAAAAATGCTTCATCCAGCGACAAGATATACCATCCCCAAATCAATGGTAACAATCGCCTGGCAAAGAAAAATCTTTTTATTGGTCCAGCGCCTCCGTCTGGAGGAATTTGGGGTGAACTGGAAAAAATGGCCGATCACGCTGATTTCAAACTTGGGGTACAAAGTAATAAAAATCAATTTAAAATTGGTGAACTGCTTGAAATCACGTGTGATATTCAAGAGGACGGTTATCTGAACGTACTCAATGTCGGCCCCAACGACACAAGGGCCACCGTGCTGTTTCCCAATCGATTTAACCCGGACAATCATGTGCGTGCCGGAAACCGTGTATCCATTCCCGGCGGCAGATTTGAGCTTCCCGCCCAGGCGCCTTCCGGGGATAATCTGGTGATTGTTTTTCACACCCGGGAGCCCATCAACACCTACCAGGAAGGAGATGGAAAAGGCGGCGATCTTCTTAAACTGCTTTCCACAAAAAGCCAGCGCAGTCTGGATAAAGCATTGCGGAGCTTTGGCGTTAAAGCAAATAAAAATAGGGTGGGTGCCGGCAAGCTTATCCTCAAGGTGCTGAACTAATCCTTAATCAAGCGCGTTTGCTATTTTTTCATTTGCTAATATGCTGAAAATATTTGATATTAAAAAATAACGTCACTTTTTTATTGTCACTCGAAATGATGTTTTTACAAAAAGACCATACAATATTAGTATATAAAATCAGCACTTTATAAAAAAACATAGGTGAACGTGCTTATTTTAGGACTAATACCCCCTTTTTCATATAAATCGCCACGGGCGGACCGGGATTTGGGACCCGGGTTCACCCACAACGAAAATTGAAACTCTCATGATTCCAGGCTTTTGGACGGAGTTTCTTATAAAAAAAAAGCAAGGAGCAAAAAATGAAATTTTCAACAATAATATGCCTTGTGATATTGGCGACGTCCGCATGGGTGATGGGCGGCTGTAAAACCGAATATGTACATGTGGGCGCCAACTGGGATGCCCTGCATAAACTGGAACCGGAAAATAACGGATTTAAGGTAAAAGTTTACGGCACATCCGAGGCAGCACTCAACGAAACACTCTCCTTTGATGTAACATCGGAAAAAGCAGGCAAATTGTGGATCATACAGGTGGATGCCAACGATGAGGTCACCATGATGTTTCCCAACCAGGCCATGCCTGACAATGCCATCCCGGCGGGACAGACGGTTACCATCCCCCCCAAAGACGATTCATGGGAAATTGCTGCCGGAGAACCGGTGGGTAAAAGCATGGTGGCCTTTGTGGTGACCACTGGGAATGCAGATATCGGTGATATTTTGACACAGGGAAAGGATGTCTCCAAGGCCCTTTATCTGATCCAGAAATCGGAATGGGGGATTTATAAAAAGGTTATTGATATTCATTAAGGCCGGTGGCTTTTTCAAAAAAAGGCTTGATCACAACGTCTAAGTACCCGAGCAGATATTGTTCAAATTAAAACCCAGAGATATCAACGATATATACTCATAGAACACTGGAAATTATCTCTCTTGACAGTCATTGCAGTAACGGGCTCAGGCGTATGTCATTGTGATCAAGCCCCCCAAAAAGGATATATAAAATGAATCGAATATTGTCAGTAATCATAGTTTTGACCTTGTGCCTGGTGCAGCCCCGCATGGGCGTAAGTGAAGAGTTGTCCGCCCCCCCCACGGGTATGTTCGCCCTTTATGGGCAAAATCGAACCCAAGGCATACCCAACTACATCACCGAAGATTTTATCCTTCTCTCCTACAGCATGCTCATAGATAAAACCATCACCCAGTTGGAAGAGACAACCCTGATGCCGGGCTTCCATCGTCTGGTCCAGGGTCTGATCAGTCAAAGCAGGACAGCCCTGGACAAAATCAAGGATAAAGACAATAAAAAAGCCGCCATCCACAAGGCTAACCTGGACTATTTTTCAGTGTTGTCAGCACTGCTGTCAGGGAAGGAGAATGCACCGGATGCCGTGGATAAAGAAGCCGTGGCCGCCGAACTCCAGCAAATACTACAGGCAAAGGGCATAGCCCTTTCCGGGCTGATGCATCAGAAAATTGATTACACTCAGTTCCAAGTCCGGGGCAAATACACCCAAACTAAAGAATTAACGCAGTATTTCCGAGCCATGCGCTATGCAGGCACCGTACTTTTTCCGGTACTGGAAAGCCAAGCCACTGGCATCAGTGACGACGATGCAGACCTTATGACACAACAGGTCATGGCCATGAACAGGCTGATCCAGACGGATGAGGTCTTGCTGGGGGAATATCAGCAACTCTCCGACCAATTGTCCTGGATTTTCGGACCTCCAGATGATCTGACCCTGGCTGATTATGATAAAATCAGTAACAGCGATGCTGAAATGGCCACCTCAAAACGGCGCCATGCCCTGCTTGAATATGCCCGTAAAAACGGTGCCCAACCGGCAATCATTGGCAGCATTGTGGATGCCAATCTCCTTAAAGAAGAAAAGAAAACCGCCGTTGATGTTCTCACCGGATTTCGGTTCATGCCCCAGCGATTCACCCCGGACAGTGCGGCGTTCCAGGAACTGGTATACGATCGGGTGCAAACATTCAAGGGTTCCGGCACCCCCTTTTCAACGGCCCTGATCCAGGGGAAGAGGGTAAAAGGATATCCCCTGGGGCTGGAACTCATGGCCGCACTGGGTTCAAAAGAAGCCGGAGACCGTCTGAAAAAAAGTGGAGATCAAAATTATGACGGGTACAGCAAGGCCTATGAGCGTGCCCTTGGGCAATTGGCAAAACCTGCGGGTCTGGCATCGGAACACCTGGAGTTCATGTCCTACTGGCTCACCCGGGGTGCCCTGCTGCAATCAAAGGTGGACGACAGCCGCCGGTTGAACACGGCTCTGGCCTTGTGGACCCGGTACCGCCATGCCAGTTTGCTTTACACCAAGCAGTCCTACACGGTAAGCGGTAAAGGGTTTTCCATGGCCCCCCCGAGACAGGGGGCATGGCTGGAACCCATCCCGGAGTTCTATCTTCTGCTGGGTCACAAGGTTCGCGCTTTCACAGCACATGTTTTCCCGAAAAACACTCCGGAAATAAAAGAACAGGCTGCGGCCTTAACCGCCTTTGCAGACATTCTGGATACCTGCTCTGATATTGCCTGGCGGGAGATTAAAACAAACGTGTGTACCCCGGATGACAGCGATTTCTTAAACAAACTTGACGAACGTCTGCTGAAACTGACGGGCGAAGATGACCAACCCGTTGTGGTGGATGTGCACAGCGAACCCACCTCCGGTCTTGTTCTGGAGGAGGGGCTGGGGTATCCTGCCATTGTAACCCGGGATATCAAAGGTGCCACGGTGCCTGCACGGGGCGGGCTTTTTAACTATTATGAATTCAAACACCCCATGGATGATCGTCTCACAAACGAAAAATGGGGTGTTATGCTGAAGGATAAAACCGCCATGCAGGCCCTTAAACGCTCCCCTGGAACTACTAAACAATAAGGAATTCATCTGGCATAAGTTCTCTGGGAACTATGGATTGCCTTTGGATGAACAATTAAAACCATGAAGCCAGATCTCTGAATTTTAAATTAGCGCCCTTTGGGCGGACTTTTTACAACTCGTAAATTTAACAGTTCATAAAATGGGAATTCCTATACTATAAATTTAACCCAAGGCTATATTTTCAGAAAAATATGATAATGCACATCTCTTGAGCAAGGAGAAAAAATGAAAAAAATAATAATCCCTGTATGCTGCGTCCTGGGGCTTTTGATGTGTGCCTCCCATACCGTGGGGGCGTGCGAAAAGGGGCGTTCGCTGTACCAAAAGGCCATGGAAGAAAAAAACAATCCCCAGCGCATTCTTCTACTGAAGGAATCCCTGGCCGCCTGCGAGGATTTTGCCGCCTGGTATGAATTGGCCAGATGTCATGAAAGGAACCAGGACTACCAAACGGCAGAGGATGCCCTTCGCCACGCCCGGCAAACAGCCGGAAGCGACAAAGCCCAAGCCAGAGTGCTCTATCGTATGGGCATACTATATGAGAAGACGAACCGCCAGGATCAGGCCTATTGTTTTTATAAGGCGGCCTTGGAAAAACAGCCAACCCCCAAAGCCCTGGCACGCATGAAGCAGATCGACGCTGACCGCATGGAAAATGGCATGAGCGTGGCGACAATGACAAAAACCCTTTCCATGCCTTCCAGGGCATGGGGAGTCAGGCCGTCTCTTACCCTTTACATCACCTTTGATTACGATGCGGACCAACCCAATGAAAAGGGAAAACAAGAGGCAATTAAACTGGGGCAGGCCTTGACGGATCCATCCCTTACCGGTAATAATTTTATCCTGATCGGACACACCGACAGCCAGGGTGAGGCAGCCTACAATCTGGATCTCTCCCGGAGACGTGCACAGGCCGTCAAAGAGTATCTTTTGCACTCTTTCAACCTTCCCCCCCAATGCCTGGAAACCCGGGGAGACGGTGAGACAAACCTGCGTTACGCGCCTGAATCCACCCAGCAGGATTATGCCCTTAATCGACGAGTGGAAATTCAGATAGAATAAATGCAGGCCTGAGCATTCCCAGGCATTGTCGGAATAAAAAAGCAAAAAAAACGGACCACCGAGAACCCGTCAACACCCCCTGAGCTAAAAACCCAGGGGGTTTCTTGCCAGTTTTTTATAAAATCGAATTGTATAGAGGAATTATCCATGAAGCCATGTATGAAAAACAAATCTGGAATAAATGTGGCGGTGGTCTGTCTAAGAATGATCTGCCTGTCAGTCATCTTTTTTTCAACGGCTCCGGCCTGGGGAACAAACCATGCGCTGCTCATCGGTGTGGGGGCCTATCCGCATCTGCTCTTTAGAGAGCAGCTTGAAGGACCGCCCAACGACGTGCAGGCCCTGGCAGAAACCCTGACAGCCGTCTGTGATTTTACACCGGAAAACATCACCCGCCTGGTGGACCAGCAAGCCACCCATGCGGCCATCCTAAAAGCCATGGGCGGCATGAGAAACAAAACCCGGCCCGGTGATTTTATTTTCATCTATTTCAGCGGACACGGCACAAGCAGACACAATAAAAAGACTGGAATCCTTAATATGGATACCAACACCGGGGCACTGGTTCCAGTGGACTTCAAAACGAATACCACCCCTGAGAAGATGATGGAGAAACTGATCATCGGCAAACGGGATATCTTCCCCATCATCAAGGAACTGGAACAGGGCCGCAGTGTATTGGCCATATTTGATGCCTGTTACTCCAGTCAAACCGTTCGTTCCCTCCCCTCCCTGGTGGTACGCGGTAAACCCCGCTATGTCAACCTGCCGATTGATGATGATGATGAAGCGGATGATGACTCCTTCACGTATGGCACGGACACCATAAAAAGGCCCCCCTATCCCTATGCCAATACCGTGTATATTTCAGCTGCGGGTGATTTTGAACCAGCCTTGGACATTGATACCCAGACCATCCAGGCCGGATTTGTCACCGTGGACGGTCATCCCCACGGTGCCCTGACCAATGCGTTGCTGCATGCCCTGCAAGGTACGGCCAGAGCCAATATTGACGGCGACGGTTATTTGACCTATATGGAGTTGAACAATTCCGTACGCACTGCAGTGGTACGCGATTTTGGGCATACCCCCTGCATGCTTTATCCTGAACACTGGCAGGATATACCCAGTCGCATGGCGTTCCGGGTTTCATCTTCCCCGCCACCAGAAGATATAACCCCAAACATCCAAACCATCCTGGGGGTGAGGCTGGAAGGAACTGCCCAAAAACTAAAACCTGAAATTGAAGCACTGCCCCACATCAAAACAGTGACGGGTGACTATGATGTCTTGGTAATTCCCACCCCTACAGCAACAAGCGATGCCCAACCGTTGTTCCATTTATATCTGCCCAATCAGACCCTGTTGGCAACGGTTCCGGCAGATGAGGTCTCCCAGCGACTTTCACGCCAGGTACGGGTACGGGAACTCACCGGTCTGGACTATCCCCCGGCAGGGTTCCATGTTTTCACAGAGCTGCTCGGCGGCGGGGGCGTTTTGCTGGAGGGCAGTTCCATAGGGTTTCGGATGCAAAATGATGGAGATGCCTGGCTGGTTTTGATCAACATTGGTCCCACAGGCGTTATTAACATGCTATACCCCGCCTTTCCCAATGAAACACCAATGGTCCCGGCCGGCAAAGGGGTGAGCTTGCCCGATGTGGCAGAGGTGGTACCTCCTAATTTCGGCACCGAATATCTCAAGGCATTTGCCTTTAAAAAACCGCCGGCGGATCTGACATATTTTATGGGCGCGGCATTTCCACCGGAAGATCCCAGGTTTGACAGGTTTATGGAAATGGTGACCCATTCTGGACCGGCGGCCCAGATGACCATCCGCGTGAAAACGGCAGCCCGGGCGGATGTGACATCTGCTGGGAATTAAGCCCCTGTTTAATTTTTTTTCCGAGCAGCCTGCCCCCTGGGCTTTTTGGAAAAGACTATGTTTAAATATTCCGGTTGCAATTTAAATATTTGGAATATTTATCAATATGCTTAATAATTAAGTACCCAATCAGGTTCTTGCAGCTCGAAAGAGCCTGGTTAAAAAATCAGCATTTGAAGAAAAAACAATCCTCACATCTGGAGCTGGACTATGAAATCATTTACAGCCTTTTTTTTATTGATAACCGGAGTATTGCTGCTGTGCACAACCATGGTTGCGGATGCTAACACCCGGGACATTTCCAGAATCGGACAACTCACCCACACCGACAAACAGGTGGGCAGCTACCAGGCATTGCTGATAGGCATACAGAACTACAATGATCCCAAAATACCGGATCTTGAAACACCGTTGAATGATGTCCGGGAAATGGAGACAGTCCTTAAAGAGAAATATGGCTTTGAGGTAAAAACCCTGGTGGATGAAAACGCCACGGAAAAAGCCATCAATGCGGCCTTAAGGATCCTTGCACAAAAAACAAAAGAGCAGGACAGCGTGCTTATTTATTACGCCGGACATGGAGAACTGGATCGCACATATAATGATGGCTGGTGGATTCCTGTGGATGCCCAGTTGGGAGAACCCACCTCCTATCTGGACAACACCCAGGTCCAGAAAGCCATGAGAAGCATGAAAGCCAGGCATGTACTGCTCATCTCGGACTCCTGTTATTCAGGAACATTGTTTGGTCAAACCCGGGCCTTACCCCCGGTAATTGACAACAACTTTTATCTGGGTTTATACAATGAAAAAAGTCGTTGGGGCATGACCTCCGGCAACAAAACCCCGGTATCGGACTCGGGAACCGAGGGGCACAGCGTATTTGCCTACCAGCTTCTTAAAGAATTGAAAAAAAATCCCAAGCCCTTCTTCTGCACCCAGGAACTATATGTTCGCATTGCCCCCATTGTCAGCAACAATTCAAACCATACCCCCATATGCAAACCCATCCGCAATACCGGTGACCAGGGAGGGCAGTTCATTTTTATAGCCTCCAATACAAAAACGCCACCGAAAACAAAATTCCGTGTCACCACCCTACCCCAGGATGCCAAGGTACGAATTATGAACATTCCTGAAAAATATTACAGCGGCATTGAGCTCAAAGCCGGATCATACCAAGTGGAGGTATCCCACCCGGAATATGATACAGAAAACCGCTGGATTGATGTCAATGGCAGGGGTGACAAGGATCTCCATGTGGAACTGACTCAATCAGGTCCCACCCCGGGACAGGTATGGAAAGAACCCGTCACCGGAATGCTGTTTGTCTGGGTGCCCAAAGGCTGCTTTCAAATGGGACAAACCACCGCCGAAAAAAAATACCTGATTAAAAAAGAAGGACAGGAAACCTATGACAAAGCTTTTAATGATGAATTTCCCCGGCACGAGGTATGCCTGAACGGATTTTGGATGGGAAAATATGAGGTAACCCGGGGGATGTTCAGGCAATTTATCAATGCCAGCGGATATCAAACCGATGCGGGAAAAAAAGGAAGTGCGTGGATATTCAACAAAGAGACCGATTGGAAGTGGAAGGACGAAAAGGGGTATCACTGGCAGAAAGCCGGGTATCCCCAGGAGGACAATCATCCAGTGGTCAATATCTCCTGGAACGATGCCCAGGCTTTTATTCAATGGCTGAACAAAACAACGGGTAAACAATTTACCTTGCCATCGGAGGCCCAGTGGGAATATGCCTGCCGGGGAGGCACGGATACCATCCGTTTTTGGGGGGATGGCGAAAAAGATGCCTGCCGATATGCCAATGCAGCAGATACAGGAAGCAACTGGTCAGCAGGTGCCTTTGCCTGTGACGATGGGTATTTCTTCACAGCCCCTGTGGGCAATTATCAATCAAATGGGTTTGGACTCAATGACATGTTGGGTAATGTATGGGAATGGTGCCAGGACATATATGCAAAAGATGCATATAAAAACCATGACCGTGAGAATCCCATATATGCACAGGGCGGGTCCGACCGGGTGTTCCGTGGCGGTAGCTGGGGCAACAGGCCAGCCAACGTTCGCTGCGCCTTTCGCGGCAGGAACACCCCGGGCGATCGGGGCAGCTACTTGGGCTTTCGTTTGCTCAGGACCCATTAATTTTTTGCTTTTTTACCTTTTTACCTTTTGCAAAAAAGTCCCTGGATTAGAAATAAAACGAAACCGATGTTTGTGCCCAAAGCATTAAAGAAAACAGCTCATATCAAAATCTTTGAATTAAGCGATTCCTTGGCCCTGCGAGGAGCCGTTTCATGATTTTTGGAAAGCCCTGGTTTTTTGGAGGGCTCCAAAATCATAGAAACGGCCAGCTCCTGGCCCGCGACATTTTTTAATAGGGGACAGACCACGTTTTTCCTTGAACCATTCCAGCCTGTACTGGATTAAGGAACCAGTCTTAAATAATTTGCCCTTTTCAGAACACTCCACCGTTGAAGGATAGTGTTCCCAACTTTTTAAAAGGGTATGTTATTTCAGACTCATTCCTAATCTCGATATAGCGTTGACAAATAAGTAGATGATTCTCTTGTTGAATTAAACGTGGTCTGTCCCCTATTTACATTGACGGACTATACAAAAGGTCTTAGTATGTACGTATGCAATACATGCTAAGTACGTATTACTTTATGGAGGTAAACATGAAAACTGTCACTCCAACAGAACTGAGAAGCAACATTTATCAATTGTTAGATGACGTACTCAAAAGTGGCTTGCCCTTGGAGATCAATAGAGGAGGTAAATTGCTTCGGGTTGTCCCTGTCGCAAAAAGTAATAAATTAGCAAATTTGGAATCAAGACCAGATATCATTGTGGGAAATCCTGACGATCTTGTTGATATCAGTTGGGAAAAGGAGGTTAATTTTGATATACATTGACACTCACATTGTAGTCTGGTTGTATGCAGGCCAAATTAAAAAACTCAGCAATCAAGCCAAAGATCTTTTAAACGACAATGAAATTCAAATATCTCCGATTGTTCGTTTGGAACTTCAATATCTCAATGAAATCAAACGAATTACTGCGTTTGCCAATGATATTCTTGTAGGCTTATCAAATTCTATTGGACTTACAATCTGTAGCAAAAACTTCAACAATATCATAAACAGCGCAATGGATCTTGACTGGACACGTGATCCATTCGACAGAATTATTGTAGCTAATGCAGCTTTGAACGATAATTACTTGTTAACAAAAGATCAAACAATCCTTGAAAATTATAGTAAGTCTTTGTATTAATAAAAATATTTAAAAAATAACAAATTTATTAACCTAACCGTTTACCACCGTCGGAGTAGTAATAGGGGACAGACCACGTTTTTTATTGAACCATTCCAGCCCGTACTGGATTAAGCTCAATATAGCGTTGACAAATAAGGAATGAGTTTTTAATAACGTGGCCCTTTCTCTAAAAACATTACCCACCTTGGTAAATATAGGAGCGCGGGCGTCCCGCCCGCTTCGCTTTAAGTATTTGCAGAGCGGGCGAGACGCCCGCGCTCCCGGGTGAGGAAAGTTATTTAGGACTCATTCCTAAGTAGATAATGCTCTTGTTTAATTAAACGTGGTCTGTCCCCTATTTACACTCTATTTAAAGTAACAGTATGCCCGTAGCAGTTATAAAGGAAATCCCATGACATCCAGAAAAGGCACCCTTAAAAAAATCGGGGTGGCGTCTTTCATTATGATGGCCTCTGTGTTTGCAAGCCGCATCATCGGACTTTTCCGGGAGATGACCATTGCCTACTCAGGGGGTGCCGGGGGCGGTGTAGATGCCTACCAGGTGGCCTTTATCATTCCTGAAATACTCAATCACATCGTGGCCAGCGGCTTTTTGTCAGTGACCTTTATCCCTCTTTTTTCTGCCTATCTAACCCGGAAGGATGAAAAAGGCGGATGGAAAATACTCTCCATTGTTCTTAATACATTTGGTGTTCTTTTATCTCTCTTTCTGGTCATGGCGTTTTGTTTTGCCCCCCAATTGGTATCTGTGCTGGCCCCCGGGCTTACAGATCCAGCGCTGTTTGCCAAGGCAGTGCGGATGACACGTATCATTATGCCAGCCCAACTATGCTTTTTTTCCGGGGGACTTTTCATGGCAGTGCAATTTGCCCGGGAGAAATTTATGATCCCAGCCCTGGCCCCCCTGATCTATAATCTTGGTATTATTCTCGGGGGGCTTTTATTGGGTCCCCGCCTGGGCATGGAGGGGTTTGCCTGGGGGGTGTTGCTCGGTGCCTTTGTGGGTAATTTTTTATTGCAATATATCGGGGCAAAAAAATGCGGCATGCAGCTTTCTGCCCTTATCAGCTTTACCCACCCTGACTTTATCAAATATGTCCTTTTGACCCTTCCTTTGATGGTGGGGTTGACCATGACCTTTTCCACGGAAATCCTGCTAAAATATTTTGGCTCATTTCTGGAGGAGGGCAGCATTGCGGCCCTGAACTACGCATTGCGGGTGATGTTCATACTGGTAGGACTGTTTGGCCAGGCCGTGGGAGTGGCATCCTATCCTTTTATGGCAAAATTGGCCGCAAAGGGAGAGATGGATGAACTCAACCGGCTCTTAAACACCACCCTGAAATTTTTAATTTTGGTGATTCCCGTGTCCGTGTTGTTCATGGTACTGGGCCGGGAAATCGTATTTCTTCTTTTCCAGCGGGGGCAGTTTGATGCCACAGCCACCCAGCTCACCGCCCAGGTACTTCCCTTTCTCATGGCAGGTACCGTTGCCTTTGCGGCCCAGACCGTTGTAGTCAGGGGATATTATGCCATACAGAACACCTGGTTTCCCGCCCTTGTGGGGTCAGCGTCCGTGGTGATGAGCCTGCCGGTGTTTTATGGTCTCATGCACGTTATGGGGGCCCGGGGTATTGCCCTGGCCCTCACCCTGGGTGCCACCTTTCAAACAGGACTCCTGTTTGCCCTGTGGAACCGGAAAAGTCATAATCATGAGGGCCACACGGTTTACCTCTTTTTCATAAAAATAGCATTGTTAAGCATGGGTATTGGGTGGCTGCTCTTTAACCTGTCCCGTCCGTTGAGCCATCTCTTCAATGCGGCCACCATTCCCGGTGCCCTGGCCATGTGCATTGTAACCACCACCATTTTCATTGGGCTTTTTGTGAGCACAGGCGTTCTTTTCAAAATCGAGGAGATCCAATTGTTCACAAAAAAAATAATGGCCCGCCTCAAAT
>Ga0208900_1000153_pt1 | contig 41934 bp, 77 predicted proteins | sample AntAceMetag02UKK_FD_184763 | JGI IMG/M metagenome (GOLD analysis project Ga0208900, IMG submission 184763) | Saline lake microbial communities from Ace Lake, Antarctica - Antarctic Ace Lake Metagenome 02UKK (SPAdes) (version 2) | ecosystem: Environmental > Aquatic > Non-marine Saline and... | reverse complement strand
TTAACAGATAAATATATGGTTGTTCATACTGCAATGGATTTGCCAATGTCTGTCTATGAGCGTAAAGGATTTAAAACCAAAACAGAAGCTTTGAAATATGCTAAATCTTATATGAGGTCTCATTAATATGAAGTATAAAACAGAAAACCAATGGTATAGAAGTTCAGAGTTTAATAGAACTAGATGGACATGGCCACAATATGTAATACATTGTAAAAGACAGGCTCAAAATAATAGTGGTATAATGGGTAGTGCGACTAGTGCTGTTGGTAATGCAGCAGATTTGAAAGATAGGACGGCTATTCAATATGTAGAGTTCAAGAAACAATTAGCTAGATTCAAATCTAAAAAAAAGGAGGTTAAAAAATAAAATGGCATATGCAATTATAAACTTGACGCAAAATAAAATATTGGGACATACTAATATACTGACAGAAGCTAGAAGACAATTAAAAAAATGGAAGAGTATTGGAAGAGATAGAATATTCATCGCGAGGATATTAAGCTAAGATGGCATTAAATTTTGGGTGAAACAATAGATGAAATACAATATTAGTTTTAAAGGCGAGTTGAATGTTGATGAAGTAGTGGATGTTAAAGTTACAAGTAAGAAAGGTGATGGGATGAGTGATTTGGGTTGTATGTTTACTGATATGCTACAAAAGGCAGTCAACCCTAATAAGGACCCAGCTAAGAAGGCGCCAGATTTTAACGTCGAAAAATATGTCAATAGTTTATTAGCTTCAGTTCTAAAGCCTAAAGAAGGGGATAAGAAGTAAGATGGCATTAAAAGATTGGAAAAAGGTCAATACAAATAATTGGTTTTACTTAAAAGAAAATAAAGCAGTAATAGTAAAAACAGAAACAATATATTTTCCAGAGATTAAAGAAATTTATGTTTTTATTATGTACGATAAGTCTACTGGAAAAACAAACTACAGAAAACAATTCAAAACTAAAACACCAGCTCTAAAATATGCAAAAGCTTACATGAGTAAACATTAAGATGACACGAACTAGATGTGAAGTTTATAGTCGTGTGGTAGGTTATTTACGGCCAGTTAATTCTTGGAACGAAGGTAAAACTGAAGAATTTAAAGATAGAAAGACGTTCACAGTTCAATAGTTTCTGAAAAATGTTCTTAAAGATTAAAAATTTCAAAAGGTTTATACATAAAAAAAGGTCCAAATGTGCTTATTTTTAATCTTTTATGTAAAAGATTAAAAGTCTGGGCTGATAAAAACGTTTAAATATCACACTTTTTATATTATAATCATGTCACAATCAGATGTAATGAAGTTATTGGGTGTGCATAAAGAGATGACATCCAAAGAAATGGTAGCTATGTTAGATATTACTAGCATTAACTCAAGTCTTAAAAAGATGATTGATTATAATGAAGTCAAATATAGAGAAGTCACATTGAAGGGTGGCCAGAGAACAAGACTTTATAGCTTGGTATAATTTTAAAGTAATAATAGAAACATTTAAATACTTTAAAATATATTAAAATCTATGATAAAAACTACATACAATAAAAACGGATATAAATTCAAATATTATCCAATCAAATTATCAGTATTGAATGATGCTTGGCAGAACTATTTCTTTTTGAGTAAATTAGCTAACGAGGATGTGTTATGAGTACTGACGAATTTAGAGCAGTGACTAGCAATTTGAAAGAAAAAGAAGAAAGGGCTAAGTCCACTATTATGTCCAGAGATTTTTTTGATAATAGTAAAACATATCAAACCATTTTAGAGCATAGAAGAAATTGTGATAAATGGATGAAGGAATTTTGTTTGGACTGTTTTGGTGGTGGGTTGACCAAATTTATATCTAAACTTGATGATGAGGCTTTTTATTATGTTAGAAATGGTAGAAATAGCAGGAGAGTTGTAGATGAGTAGTTACATTATATCAAAAAAATGTGATAAGTGTGGTAAGCGTAAACCAACTAAAGTAATTCTTGAAGAAGGTACTGGTAGAAATTTTTCAAAATGTTATTTTGCTAAATGTGTTTGCGATGAATGTGAGGTTGTAGAATGAGTGATGAAGAGTTTGAGACTATGGCGGATTGTATGCCTTGTATGTGTCCACATTGTGGTTTGGATTTAGATGAGCACGATGGTTCCGGGTTCTGTCCAGGTGGGACGGAAGAGTTTGGAGGTAGACGATGAATAAGATAGAGTTATGTTTGAAACGTAGGAGTTTGATAGAAAGGTTAGAGTTTTTGAATTATACCACTGGCACAAACGCCGAATTGATATTAGTGGCTAAAGAGTTGATTAAAGTATCGGAGCTTGGTGCGGATGAAGCCTAGATGTAGTGTAGAACAACATACACAGGCAGTAGAACTGTTAGCACAACATCCCGAGGTGATTGGTATTGATAAGAGAAAGTTAGTCTGGATATTAAAAGAGCCTATCTTATTCAAACAAGGCACTAGTCAATATGATTCATGTGCTGACGTTATTTATGGATACGAGAACCCGGATAGAAGTTTGCCAGTAGAAATTAAGAATGACGCATCCTACCCTAACCAGAAGGCTAAATACCAATTAGAGAATACTTGTCATGTGTTTTGTGATAGGTTGGGTTATCCAGCTTTGGAGACTTACATTGTTTATTACCCATCGATGAGGATTGAGAAATTAAAAGTTACGGGCAGGAAAGCGTAATGGAAGAAAGAGAATTAGATAATACTGTAAAAGAATTAGGAACGATACTTTTTATAATACTAATAATAGGAAGTTTATTTGAAATAGGACTTTTAGTCTTTGCTTATATTAATGCAGATGAAGTTGAATGTAATTTGTTATGGTGTACTTTTTCAAATTCTTATAGCAGTTCAACTTATATAGAAAAATCGGAATGTTATATAAATGATATAAAAGTTAATTGTTCAGAAATAAAAGATAAACATTACTGTGATATGAATGGATTGTGTATAATGAATGGTGTATGTCCAGGTGGTTCAAGTGATAATAGAACAGTAGAGGATTGTATAAATCAAGTAATAAATTCGTCAAATTACGATAAGGAGAAATCTAATGGATGATTATAATAGAAAATGGTATGAATTAGGAGTAAGAACTGGTAAAATAAATATTAAAGCAAAATTGTTAGAAAGGGCTAATTACCATCTAAAAAATATAACAAAAATAGATAGTCCAATGATTTTAGTAGCAACAGAATTAAGAATAATGGCAGAAGAAATAAATACATCTTCGCAATCTCTAAATAAGGAGAAGCAGGATGATTAAAATACAACTAACTATTTCAGTTGAATATATAAATTATATAAGTTATTTTCGTTATCCTAGTTCAATTTGCAAAACAAAGGATGGAGAAATTAAAATGTTATTAAACCAATTAAGAAAAGCAGATGAACCTTACAAATTAAAGTGTTCGTTTTTTCAGGGGAAGGAGAAATGAGTATTTATGAAGTAGAGATTTCTACATTTAAATTTGTAGATGTTGAAGCTGATACGGAAGAAGAAGCTAGACAAAAAGTATCTGAAAGTAACCTAAGTTTAGATGATTTTGATTGGGATTTTAATGCAAAACCAAAACTAGTTTCGTCAAAGACCAATAAAGAGAAAAATCATAGTCACCCTGAAATAGAAGAATCTTCGCAGGGAGTGTCGGGTGCAAATCCCGTCACCCGAAAGGGTAGTTCCGAAAATAACGGGAAGGTGTCGCATGATAATAGAAAGTCAGGATGAACTTAATGCTATGGAATTTGTTTGTAAATTAGCTAGTGCTTATACAGATAGAATATGTAATGATTTAAATCCAAAAGAAGAGGAGATGTTCAAACACTTAACTGTTCCTGGAACGGATTCCGATGGAAGTGTATTAGAAGATAAGGTTCAAATGGATTATAGTGTAATTTACTGGTTGCAATTACAAATTAAAAAGAACGACACACTTCATACGATAGGGGAAACAAAATGAATAGAAATATAATATTAGCATTAGCAATTACGTCTGCAATAGCTGGTGGTGTTTGTCTGGACGCATTTAGTTATAGATTGTTACTAGGTATATGTTTTATTTCTTGTGCATTTTCATTAACACATATTTATAATCATCTAAAAGCCCAAACTCTAAATAAGGAGAAGACAGAATGATATGCCCGTATTGTGGTGAAGATGATTTTGATGAAATTGCAGAAGGTGAATTTAAATGCAGAATATGTTTTAAAGTAATAGAGGAGAAGGTAGAATGAAATTAAGCATTTATAGAATTATAGTAATTATTATTATACTTTCAAGTTTAGTTGTTAGTATTGTGTATTGGAGCATAGGTCATGACAAAGATTGTAATTCATTAAATACATATGATAGTATTACAACAGTTAAACAAAGATGTGATGATTTTGGTTGGCATCATTTCACATTAATTGCTATATTTGGAATATATACAATAGCACTTGCTTTAACATGTGCAGGGTTAGGAACAAAAGATGAGGTGAAGGTATAATGAATCCAGAATTGTTCACTAAATTCTGGCTTATAATGTGGGCTATGACGTTAGGATGGGCATTAACTTTTGTTTATTATCAATTTAAATCACAGCTAAAGAATAGACCAGATAGATGGGAAAGAAAAATAGATAAAATATATAAGAAAGGTAGTTATTGGAATATAGTTCTTAAATACTATGTTGGGTCAATACAACTACATGAAACAATTAATAAATATGCTAAAAAAGAGGCTAAAAAAGACAACATTTAAATAGTTGGACTTTTAATCTTTTAATATAAAGATTAAAAATAAGCATAAAATCACACTTTTTTATGCATAGACTATTTCAAATTTTTAATCTTTAAGAACAAAAATGGAAAAACAAATAGGAACATTTAAATACTTTAAAATATATTAAAATACATGGAAAACAAAAATAAATCAAAAACATTCTCAATTAAAACATGTAAAGGACAGTGGGAATAATGGATAAAAATCATTCACACAAGTTCAAGAAACATGGCAACTATTTAGTATGTGAGTGTGGAGCCAAAAGGTTGACATACAAAAATGTTGATGGGAAGAGGGTAGGGATGAGAGCCAACGGTATGAAATACACACGTAAAGCCAACATCAATAGATTCTTATTCCCTAACGAATATAAAATCCTAGATGATGGTTTGAACACAAGGATGAGGTATTGTTTTAGATTCTTATTCAACACTGGTGGTAGGATTGATGAAATTAGTAAAGTAGATTTAGATAAAGATTTTATATTCAACCCTAAAGGTCGAAGCCATCTAATCATTAGACACACTAAAACTAAAGCAAAGAAGGGTGAGTTCGAGCAGGGCAAACCACGTGACATTCCGTTAAGTAGACAATTTGCTAAATATTTGAACATGCATAGAGGTATTAAATTTTGCTCCAAACCTGCCTTAGGAATTGCGATGAAGAAGTTAGGTGTTAATATGAAAATGCAAGACCCATCAGATTTTTCGGCACACACTTTACGTAAGACTTTCGAAGTCTGGTTGATGGCTATGGGTGTCAACGATTTACCATTATGCGCTCATCTAGGACACACACCAGGAACGGCGGCTAGTAATTATATTAGTCCCGAAGTGTTTAGTTGGCAGGATAAGAAAGTTATGCGTGCCATCATTGGTGATATTTATGAACATTAAAACTTTAACAATTGCAAGGAGGTAAAAAAATATGGATACTGAAATAAAATACACTGTACTAATGATTTTAGCTGTTATAGCTGCAATTTTTGTTGGCTCTTCAATATATACTATTCAAGCTGGTGAACGTGGTGTTTTGTTAACATTCGGAAAACCAAGTATGGATTCAGTAGGTGAAGGGTTACATTTCAAATGGACTTTGACACAAAGCATCAAAAAGTTTGAAGTTAAGACTCAAAAAGTTGAAGCAAACTCTGACGCATCGAGTAAAGATTTACAAGATGTTCAAACCGTAATAGCTTTAAATTATCACATCGACCCATCTAAAGTTCCAGTTATGTATCAAGAAGTTGGTAATGATTACGTCGAAAGAATAATTAACCCAGCCATTCAGGAATCGGTTAAATCAGTTCAAGCTACATTTACAGCCGAAGAATTAGTTACAGTACGACCTGAAGTTAAGGATAAGATTGAGAAACAATTGATAGATAGGTTGGCTAAATACTATATAATAGTAGATGATTTTAATATCATCAACTTTCAATTTAGCCCAGAGTTTGATTTAGCTATTGAAGCTAAAGTTACTGCTGAACAACAAGCGTTGGCTGCTAAGAATAAGTTAGAACAAATTAAGTATGAAGCTCAACAAGCTATAGCTGCTGCAGAAGGCAAAGCAAAAGCTATACAGATTGAATCTGATGCATTAAAAGAGAACGAAGGTATAATTACGTTAAGAGCTATTGAGAAATGGGATGGTAGATTGCCAACAGTTACTGGTGGAGCGACACCTTTTATTGATATAGCTGAGTTAGCTTAGATAAGTATTTTTTTTTGCTCCTGCACTAATAAAAATGTTTAAATACTATTAGTGCTATATTATATTATGACTAAATACAACATCACATGGATGGCTGACGGACAGAAACGTTCGATGAAGGTTGAAGTATCATCTAAGAAAGCAGCTAAAAATGTGGCTGAACAATATCTAATAGATAATTTTAAAGTTAGTAGGTGTAAAGCATGAGAACATTATTCCAAGCATACAACCCAAGGATTAAAGCCTGGGTCAAATATAAGATTCAACCTGATAAAACTTCTAGAATAGTTGAAGTCAAAAAGTGGTTGCCAACAGTCAAATATAAAAATGTGCCTATTAAGTAATTTATAAAAACCTCCCCGTTCAAAGGTTATCAAGTTAAATAGATACATTTAAATACTTCTAAACGTTTATTATTATATCACCTCTTTTTCCCTAGGGAAAGTGGTATGGTACTATTTAATCATCATATCACGTCCTTAGGGTTGCATAGAAACATTTAAATAGTATATTAATTTATTTTATATAAGAGGAATTAATACATGAAACCAGTCAAATTTACTATCAAACTACGTGAAGGGGAGAGACCAGATATTTCTGTTATAACTATCAAAAAGCTCATAGCCAAAGATAATTATCTTAACCCATCATTAGAACGAACATTAAAATTAGTTAAGAAAACAAGAACACCATATATTAGATTGCCAGAAATTAAAGAGATGGTATTGGATTTAGATAACTACACCTATTTCGAAAGAAGTATAAAACCTGAGAACGGGGCCTGGGTCAAATGGGAGTTGTGTGCTGAAGAGATTGTTGATTTTGAGAAAGATAAAGATGGGTATGTTACTAGAATTCATGAGATGTATTCCAAATATTTAAAGTCTGATTTTTATGACACTGTTAATGTTGAAGAACAAGAGTTGGCTACTATATATAAAGTCACTAAAACTAAGAAGAAAGGTAAGAATATGAAACAACCAAAAGGTGCTAAAGTGAAGAGGTTGAAAGTTTGATGGTATGTGAACACCCTAAAATTAAGAATAATTATCCACAGGGTAGGAAGTCTAAATCCAGGATGCATTGTAAATCATGTGGTAGTCCAATCTCAGCCAAAGAACGATTCGAATTAAAAGATAAGAAGAGAGGAAGACGATGAAAGTTGAGATAGGTAAGACTATTACTGTTGTAGAGTTGCTCGCATTCATACAGAAGAACAACGAGGGAACCTTTACATCTAAAGGTGATAAAATATATTTTACGACTGATAACATTCCAGAGATAGTCCCTAGGCAACCAGTACCACAATTAGCCCCACAACCTGCACCTCAATATTACGCAGCACAACCTGCACCTCAACCAAGACAACAAAAAGGAGCGTTCAGTATAATGGGAGACCAATTGAACGAAATGTGTGGATTATGATAATAATAGAAAAACTCGAATATCATATAGGCCTAAATATAATAACAAGTTGGGTTAATTTCTTTGCTTTATTATTTGTTATTATTTACACTAACAATTATGTCACATCTTTATCTTTTGGAGAAGGGTGTGGAGTATTTAGTGTTATATGTATATTACTATTATTTATAGGTATTGAAATTATGGATTTATATTATTGCATTAACGATTTACAACATGGAAGATACATTGAAACCTGGCATAAAGACTAAAACAAACATCTTTAGCAACCTTAAAAATATGAAGAAAAACTATAAGATAGTTAAGAACTCGCCATATAAATCTTTAACCTTAAAATATAAAATGACTAAAGCTATGTCCATAATGATGGGACTAATAGTTGTTTGGAGATTAATAACTACTGGAATCAGTTTTAGTAAAGGTGCTGGAATAATGGGAGTAATTAATGCTATTGTTATAGTAGTTATTGGGTTATGGTTTATTAAATCACTTAGAGCTAACCTAGCTAAGATTAAATCTAGGATGACTTATTATGAAGAAAATGGAATAACGATGCAAGGACATTATGACACTAATGTAAACGTTAAGACTGAGATTGATGATTTGTTAACTAAATTAAAAGGAGGTAATAAATAATGGTCAAATTTCCATCATTCCAAAAACAACCAGTTAGACAACCAATTCCACAACCGGCCCCATTACCAACAGCAGTGTTAGGTGAAGCTCCAGTTGTAGAACCAATCATAGCTGATAAAGTTGAACCTGTCCAGACTCAACCAAAAGAATCTGAAAATGAATTACAATTAATTTTGAACGATATGCATTCAAGCATCCAATCTGTAATCAAAAGAGTGGCAGACATCGAAACAGTTTTAATCAAATTCATGGCTAACTAATATTACATGAAAATTGAAAATCTAACTGGTGACTTCAACCAGGATGAACAAAATCTTATTGATTATACTATTCAAAAGATTCAATTCAAAAAGAAGGTTTTCAAGATTCAAGTTTTAATATTAGTAGCTCTAATTTTTATTTTTTCCTTATTAGGATTCTATTTATTTAAATATGCTTTAGATGAGAAAGGACTAAAACAAGAGTATGGTATCAATTATTATTGCTACAAATGTGGTTATATTTCTGGCAAATCGTGTTCGTGTAATTATATGCCGGATATGGCCCTAGACTCTAGAGAACAATATTTCTTAGATTTAGGTAGTAGAAATGCAGCAAATTGTGATAAAAAGGATGATTCTCCCTTTATCTTAGATAGCTTAAAATAAGGCTTTTTTTATGCATAAAGGCTGCCCTCAGAAGCTTTCAGAGAACACTTATTTTGCTAGTCATATAAATATACAACTAACATTTTTAATCTTTAAAGAGTATAAAAAAAATAAAAAAGGGCTAATCGCCCATATAAAAAAAAGTGGTTTAATACATTGGTTGTTCGTTACGTGCACTAGCAGCCAATCCGCCGGATAATAACGCAAGTATTATCGTCGCAAATCCTACTACTAAAAGTATTGCAATCCATCCTGTACCATTAGATAAGCTATCAACTAAATCATCACTAGCATTGCTAGCAACTGTTGCTACACCTTCTGTAGTATATGAATATGTGTAATTAACATAAGTAGAAGTAGCATTGTATGGACTCGCTCCAGTAACAACAATAGCACAATTAGTCAAAGTATAATTACCTGTAGACAATATCACTGAATCATCAGTTGCATTATATACTAATACACCTGCACAAGCAGCACTACTATCGGTCGATAAAATATCTAAACTAAGTGAACCATCAAAACTAGCAAAAGCTGTACTGTCTGAACCTGTTGTGGTAACATCAGCACGGACACCATCACTAATCTCTGCCATAATAAACATACCAATAATTAACGTGACACTTACGACTACTAATGTAGTTATAAATGCTGGTAATTTTATTGTTTCTTCCATAGTATTAAAAAATAAAAAAAAGGGAGGAAACCTCCCTAATTTCTATAATGTCTACATTTAGTAAACAGGGCCAGCAGAAGCTGCTTGTCCTAATCCCGAACTCAAAAGAGCTAAGATTATAGTAGCAAAACCAACTACAATCAAAATTGCAATCCATCCTGTACCGTTAGACAAAGCAGTCACTAAGTCGTTAGATGCATTCTGCTCTGCAGAACCTGCGTCCATTTGGTCGCTAATTTCAGCTGTGATATAAATACCAATAACTAAAGTAACACCAACTACAACCACTGTGATTATAAATCCTTGTAAATTTAACATTTTATTTTTTCTCCTATAATTTATTTGAAGGTTGGCCTAGAAAGACTATAAAATAATCTTCTTTGGTTAATAATACAAACAAAAACTTATATAACTACTTTTTAATTATACCCAGGATATAATAAATAGATTTAAATATACTTAATACCAGTCAGCGCGCTTACATTTAGGACAATAATTTGGTAACATGGGCTCATTAGGACTCCAAATATGTCCGCATTTGTTACATCTCACAACCAATGTGACGATAGCTTTAAAAATATCTTTATCGCTTTTCAAGTATTCTTCCCCCTACACCTATTGCAATCATCACTAATCCTATTATAACTATTTGAGAATTAACTATTGTAAACAATTGAATTATTGGAGTCAATACTATTATCATCAATCCTGATAATATTAAAGCCAAGTATGTAGACATGCCATTCTTACGACTAACTATAAACCCTACCATCGATATTACTATTATAAAGATACTCATCATCCAGTTGCCTGATAAAGCGTTAGTCCAATTGATGAATCCTTCAAATCCAGGCCCGTAAGCTGTTGTGTTAAAAGTGTCTACCATTAGGCAATCTCCGTTGTGGTCTTTTTAGCTTTCATTATTAGGAATGCTATGAATATAAACAATGATATTATCATTGCTGATAATAATCCAGCATTCAACCAAGTTATACTTTTAGCAGTGGCATTCAATCCTTTCTGCATGTTTACAGGCATTGCTGCAAATAATCCAATAGCATCCCATCCTATGGCTACATACTCACCAACAACAGCGAACGCATCTCCAACTTTTGTAAATATTCCGCCTTCATCATCTTCTCTAAAACTATTAGCTGTTCCATCAAAATCACTAGAAACATCAGCCATATCTATCTGAAATTGTTGCATCTCAGAACCAACAGTAGCATTATTCTCTGTTATTATTCCAGCATAAATACTATAACTCATAGTGAAAGCAGCCAACCCAAACAAACATGCTATCAACATAGTTGTTAAATTGGTAGAAGCTCTTGTATTCATTTTTTAAGGCCTCCTAAAATTAATATTAATACACATAAACTTATAATACTATATAATATAGTGGTTGAAATATTTAACCATCCCATAAAGTTAACAAATAATGCTACTACAGGTAATCCAACCAAAGCTATTTCAATCTTACCCATTGATATTCCAGCTGCTATTATAGTTCCTAATAATAAAAAACTAATCATATAACCATAAGTTTTAATAACATCATTATTATCATTTAATATACCATCAATTATTAGAGTATCTATTTGTTCTGCCTCTTCATAAACTGAATTTAGTGTTAGGACTCCTTTGACAAAATAAGTATTATTACTTGTTATCAAATAACTTAACGTTGATGATACTGATGTCGAACACTCACTAGATAATAATACATTACCACTAGTTGTCATATTATAAACATACAAACAACCTTGTGATAGTGCTCCTGAACTATCTACAAAGGAATATGATACTACATCGTTAACTTCATTAAAAGTTAGTGATGTCGCTATATTAGTGAAAGGTTGATAATTATCAAGAGCTTGAATTATAATGGGAATTTGTTTCTCAGCGTCGAACAACTTCTCAGGTGTTGTGGTCTTTCTAATAACATCTTCATAATATACTACAAACCTGTAATAAACATCATACAAATTTAAATTCACAAACCCTTCACCTTCATCGTTAGTAACAATTATGGCAACAGTACTAAAAGTGTTCGTTCCAATATCCCATCTCTGAACGTATATGTTTGCATTTTCAACAAAATTTCTATTCTCATCTATAACACTAACTGTCACTATATCTGTTAAATTAGTAGCCTCTAAATATAATGGTATTAATTGAGTATCATTAGTTGCTAAAAAATCAGTCAACAAATAATTTCTAGAATCTGAATCCGTTCTATAATAATTAACCAACCCATCTAAAGTAAACGATTGAGTCTCATCCGAAATACAAACCTCAAATGTTGATTTATTTTCATTATTATCAGTTAAATTAAATTGTTGATAAGCTGTTGACCCATCACCATCAATCCAATAATTTATAAGAAAATCAACAGACGAATTAAGCTCAGTACTAGTGCCTTCAGTATAAACTGTAAAATTAACTGAACTTATGTTGAATGTTGAATTACATAATTTTACTAAAATAGGATTTATAATTTGTGACCTTTCTGGCAATTGAATCTCTTCAGTGTTTCCAATATAAAATTTACTAACATTAAAATAGAACGTTTTGTTTTCAATAACATCTGCTGAAATTATTGATGATGATGTAAAATTATAATAATTACCAGTATTACTACTTGTTAAAAAAGTAGTAGCATTGTTATAAAATACTAGAGCTGAATTAGTTGACACATTACTCATATTAATCCATGTGACTAACGTCAAATTATTATATTTAGTAGAGAATGTTTGTTCATCATAAACTTCATCTATTATTATTAAATCAGTTAACCAACTTAAAGTATTATAATTTTCATTACCAAAAGTATCGTTTGCATAAACTGTTATATTATTAATGTACATATTATAATTAAAAGTTGTATTACTTGAACAATTTAAATTAGTGGTTATATTATTATAAATATACCAACAACTATCTAAATGACCGGCTGAATCTATAATATTGTATGTTAAATTAAATGTTCTATTATTATATAAATATGAATAACTACTTAATGGTGAAGTAATATTAATTTCTGGCCCTGTAGTGTCAAAAAAATACGTCCTTGTTTCTGTTGAATTTTCTTGTCCAGTTGTTGTATTAACTGTAGCATTTAAATAATATGTTCCATCATTTCCACCATTATTAAATCCAAAATTCCATAGTCCAGAGGTTTGTGTCCATTGTTGATAAAGACCAGTAGAATTATAAAATCTGATATTAACACTATTAATATAATTTGAAGATATATTTAGACTAGTAGAAATGCTACTAGTAGAAATATTAGAACCATTAGCAGGTGTTGGGCTAATGAACTCAATAAAAGGTGTAGTGTCAATACTAAATAATTTTGTTCCATTAACATTATCACTATCATCATAAGCCGAACAGGTATAATTATGTGAACCATCGACTAATTGTATAGTATCTTCAAATGATAAATTAGTTGTACCATTACCAGTAACAGTCTGATTTAATACACCATCAATACTAAAATTTAACTGGTAAACCCCAGTAGGAGAATCAGTAGTACAATTAAAATTTATACTATTATTGGTAAAGTTTTGTGCCTCAGTAGGAGAATTAAGGTTTACTATTAATTGTAAATTTGCTTCTTCACTACCAACTGTAAAAGCTGGTAAATTCATTGTGTATAATTTACCTATTTCTTCTAATGTCAATGCTCTATCATATATAAATGGTTCGTCTATTACTCCGTCGAAATATTGTCCGTCTGTCCTTCGACCTACATAAAGAGTTCCTCCATAACAAAGATTTGTTGTCCAAGAAGTTGTGCCAACTAAAGAACCATTAATATATAATCTTACATTTGAACCGTCATAAGTTCCGACAACATGATACCAATTATTTATTACTATTACTCCTGATCTAGCGCTCGCCATCGTAAAAGGAGATTGACAACCAACTTCGATAGCTATATCGCTATTCCAACCATTTATATTCAATGAAAATGGATTTGGGATATTGTTTGTTGTTTCTGATATTAAAGTAAATATCTGTGCTCCTGTTACATTGTGGGGATATACCCAAAGACCAACCGAAAACGATTCGTCATCAGTTGGAATAATCGACGCACCAGTTGAGAAATAATCGTTTGTTCCGTCGAAATCGTAAGCAAAATTTATCATACCAGTTGTATTAGTCGCACCTGCATTTGTTAAATCATTACTTCCAACATCATCAGTTATACCATTATCAAAAGTCCATGCACTTAATGGATTATATATAACATCACTATAATTACTATTATCAGATGCACCTGAATTACCATAATACATATAGATAGATGACGCTGCAAGGTTATCTACTCTAACTTGAGCATAACTACTATCAACCTTATTAATTATTGAATAATTTAATTCGACTGTTTCAGTACTATCTACAAACCTAATGTCTACAAAATCTACTTCCATACTAGCACTATATGATATATTATATAATGCTGATATATTACCTGTAAGCCCAGTAATTTCTCTCTTTTTTGTCCAGTCTGTGTCCCACCATGCCCATTCAGTTAATGCTTCACCTCTAAATTCGATAACCCAATCCACATCATAACCTATCTTCTTTTTACCATCAATTTTTAAATAAGATATTCCTTCCACCTCTTCATTATTATATTCTGTCCATACTAAAATTTCTTCATCCCATTCATTAATTCCTATAATTTCTGATGTGCAAACTTGTTTAGTAGAACCATTGGTATAATTTAAATCCAATACTTCCTCACAGGTTGTCTCATAAATATTGTCTGAATGTGTTACGGTTTCATATTTTCCTAATTTAAAACTTAATGTTTGTAACCTATCTCCTACTTCTGTACCAACTCTATTAATAAAATTAAAATCGTCTAATAATCTTACTGGTTTTTCGTTAGTAAATTTTATGGTTGCAGAACAATCTATTAAACAAGTATCAGTATTATCTATTAATTGTATTACACTTTCACCATCTGAACCTAACCATGTTGGCCAAATGGTATCAATAACATAAGTGTTGTTATCAAAATCAACAGACGCTGAAACTAAACTAAAAGTAAGCATAAACATTAAAGCTAAAAATAATATTTTTTTATCCATAAAATTTTGACATTGATTCATTTACTTGAGTTGATTTTTTGTTTTGTGAAAATATAACTAATGTAATTAAAGCAATCCATATTATGTTAACTATAATAATATTATTCATCACTAATGATATTATTGGATAGTTGGCAGCAACTGTTGGAAAGTAACTCGCAAAATTAGAAAATATTTCTTTGAACACGTATGATATTAAAACAGTCACTGCCCATAATACTATCGATACTATGGCATATATATAACTGGCTCCACTGAAGAATGATGCTATTAATGACGCCAACATTAAAGCTATTAATACTAATAATATTGCCCAATCAAACCAACCATAATATTCAGTCATACTTGCCATATCTTCTTGTATGGTTTCGTTGGCTGTGGAATCCTGAACTTGAATAGACATCTGGTCAGTGAACTCATCCCAAAATAAGAACATTGTAAAAATGGTTATTACTGATATTAGTAATATAACACCACCTACTATTGGGTCGGTAAGACTTCCACGTTTATCTTTAAAAACTGATTGCATTCTTTTTAACCCCATGTATTTTATCTAACGACACCTGAACCTTGAAGGCACATGATATATTGCCACTAATATTTAACTTCTTATGAAAACGTTCATCGTTCTCAAAATCAAAATCAAAATCTTTTAAATTATTTCTAACAATACTCAACACCTCAGCACAAATCTTTGAAGCTGTTGGGTTTCCATGTTTAATCTCGTAGTTAGTATTATCTTTAGATAAATCGTTGAAGAATTTATGCCACGCTATTAATTCATCCTCTAACGCATCTGAAACATAAACATTCTTAATCATCTTCGTTTACCTCTATTTCTAACCATCTTAATGTCATCATCACTATACCCAGTGTTTCTTAGCTTATCATCACCAGTATCATTGAACTTTTTCATAACCATGAAGAATAATAATACTGGAAAAAATATGAAGTAGCCAATGTTGCTTACCTTCCATAAAGTTTGGAATAATACTTCGAAGAATGGTATTATACTTGTTATAGTTGAGCTTATCTTCCATAATATTAATAAGAAGGTATTTGTAAAAATATATAATATTGATAAAAATATGAAGAATGAGAACTTACCTCTGGTAAATATTAATCCTAACACTAACCCAATTAAGATAATAAAAAATATGATAGTTATTAAAATGAATAAATTAGTGGCATTAGTGTCAACAGTATCAGTCTCCCCTGGTATCTCACCATCTTCGGTGATATCAAAATATCCAGAAATAGCACCACCCCATTCTGCGTCATAATCATTACAGTTTACTGTCCAAGCATAACTTCCAATCGGTGTCATTCCACCAAGACTACCGTTCAAATCCCAATGGTCTAAATGTGGTGTAGCCATTGCATCCATTACTTCAAACCCTTGTGAATCTCTTAAATGTAAATGACATTCAATATTAGGGTTAGTAGTATTTGTTATCTGGAAACCGTTAGTAGAGTTAAGAATATGAATTATACTAAATCTGGCTTCACCAAATTGATAAGATGACATTAACTGTACTTCTAATAGTAATGATACATCACCAGCAATAATTGTAGTTACAGGTGGTACAGCAGACATACAACTTAAACATAATACTATTAAAAATACAAAGGTTAGATTTTTTAACGTTTTCATTAATAATATAATACCAATTCCATTTAAATACTTTTTTAAACAGGTGTAGTGACGACTGTTTGAACATCAGTTAAAATAGTTGGATTAATATACTTATTTTTAGCCAAAGCTTCAACTATTGAGTCACTAATGGTATCGACTGGAATCAATTCAGCACATTCAGTTGTTCTGGCTGCAATACCATCTTTTACTAACGAAGCTGATGTTTGACCTCCTAAATAGATAGCACCTAACGCACAACCTACACATATAATGATTGTAATCCATGGTAGCCACTGTTGTAATTTATCTTTATTACTCTGCCATCTGGATATGGCTGCTCGCTGCTCCATACCTTTGAATGCTAACATATTCATATTAATCAATTCAATGTTAAAAGTTTTAGGGTCCAAATTACGATAAACTGTTGGTGGAATGATTGCAAACTCACCTGGCCCATACCTAAACAAATGAACACTACGACTAATGATGTGTTTAGGATTTATAACTGGACAAGTGTCCATCTTATGAACTTTAAACATCATCTTATCCATACCATCTTTGTCTTTAACTTTTCCAATATGGTCCACATAATGACTACCATCTGGATTACTAATAAAAGCTGTAATTCCTAACTGTTTCTTTTTATTCATAAACTTCTTTATATATTTTGTACCAAAAAATAACCCAACCATCACCACTAACATTATAGCTATCTTACCCAACGTTCCAGCCATGCCACCCAACAAACCACCAATATCTACCATTACTGTCTGCCTCCTAAAGGTTGTACCACTTTTTTGTTTTGATTCTTAGACATTCTCTGTTCGTTAGTGACTTCATTCATTGAGTATTGACTTCTAATATTAACAGCTGTGAACCCATTAATAGATGATGAAGCTATGTCCCAAGCTAATCTTATTATGGCTTCCTTCAAAGCCGGAGCATCACTATCATTCAATCCCCAACTATTACAATTAAGATAAAAATGGTCGACTAATACACATTGTAAATAAAACATATCATTCAAAACTTGATTCTCAGATTTATAAGCCAACTTGTTAGCTGTTGTTATTATACCATTTAATAACATTAAAATACCATGAACACCCCTTTTGTTGACAGGTGGTTTGAACCCATCAACTATTGGTACCCACTTCAATTCCCCAGACTTTTCTTTAATAAGTGTTAATCCTAATAATGATTCTTTAACAAAACGTTCCAACTCAGGATGAACATCTATTTGTTTAATAATCATAGAATAATTTATTGCTTCATTATCCATTTACTTCTTAACTTTTCTATTGAATTTAGTGAAGTAACTGTCAAATAAAACGTTTAGTGCTTTAATTTGTTTCTTTGAATAATATACTATAATACAAACGTCAAACAATAATATAACCATAAAAGCTATTATTAAAACTTTAATAATTTCACCAATTATTAAACCCAAAGCCATAGCTAAAGCTGGATTATAAATATAAACAATTGCTGCTAATAGTGTAATGAATCCTAACAATATTACAAAAGGTCTAAAAAATGATGTAATACTAGTATCAACGTTAGTTTGCTCTTTAACAAAATCATACTCCATCTTTAGCTTCATCTGTTTGATGTCCGAAAGTTTATAATATTCTTTTGAAGAAATTCCATGCTTTTTTAGAACGGGTAAAGGTATCATAAATAAAATAACTTAATATACTATTTAAATGTTTCTATCTTATTACATTGTTAAGTTAGCGGTTGGTAACAAGGATTAAAAACATCTTTTGACTGCTTAATTTATGAGAATTGAGTGGAAAGATTTTAAGGTAAATGGTAAAACAATAACTGCCCGTGTTTCTATTGATGAAAGAGGCGACAGAAAACTCATTAAGAAATTATATCACGACTGGAAGAAACTAAACGATAGATTGAAAGCCATAGGAACGAGGGGTATTAATCTGCCTGAAACTATATCTGAAAATGCTTTTTGTTTGTTCTTTACTGATTGTGTGAGAACTGTCGGATTAAAAAAAGGTAAATGCTCTTTTGATTGTATCAACACTAAAACAGGCTCAAGAATACAAATTAAGGCTACAAGTGTAAAAAGCGACCTGACTTCTTTCGGGCCGCGTTCGGAGTGGGACGAGTTATATTTTTTAGACTTCTCTAAAGGCGATGGCTCGTTTAAGGTTTATCTTATTAGCCCTGATGAAGTTTATAGTAGGAATATGAATAAGGGGCAGACATTCGCAGAGCAACAAGCATAAGGCAGACGACCGAGATTTAGTATAATTGATAGTATTATTATCCCAGAGAAAAGAAAGCCAGTGAAGGTTTGTAAATTGTAAAGATTTAAATAATCAATTATATTATATATTACATGAAAGAAAAACAAATTGAACTTCTTGAAAAATTTATCAATGAAAAATTGCCTACTCCAGAAAGAAGTAGAGTTATTTTATTTATTGATGAAATTCCAATAACATGGGAGAAATTGTTAGAAGAGTTTAAAAAAGGCGGGGACTTATCTAATAGAATAGAAAAGAAGTTTATGGAGATGTTAAAATGAAAAAAGATAAAAATCAAACAAACGACTTAATAAAAGATGATGAGTGGAAGGTTGTAGAATCAAGATTAAAGACTATGCCAAACAAAATGAGATTAGGTATTCTTTCTAAGTCTTATGGTAGACCAGAGTTACTTATAGAAGTTCAAAATAGAACTGATGTAGGTAGGGCTTATGTAGAAATGCAGATTGGCTTTGTAAAATGGCTAGTAAAACAAAGCAAGGTTTCTCCATCATTATAGGAAGATGTCTTTGCGATGATGTTGTTAAATATCCTTTTTATTGGTGCGAAGAATTAATAGAAGAAGCAAATAAAAATGGAATTACTGTTATAGATTTACAAAAAGAGAACTTTACCGAAGAGAAAATATCTAAACTTTCTGAACAACATAACCCTAAATTTATTTTTCTTAATGGTCATGGTGATGAATATTCTGCTATGGGATTCGATAAATCTCCCGTTATTACTGCAAATAAAAATGACCACTTATTAAAAGGTAGGATAGCACATATAATTTCGTGTTTAACTGGGAAGTATCTCGCCATCTCTGCCATGGATAAGGGATGTAAAGGATACTTGGGATATAAAAGTTATTTTTATATTTGGAATTTAGAAGACGACCCTGAAAAAGATATTATTTCAAAGATATTTCAAGAGGCGGTGAATGTAGCTTCAAAATCATTAATTAACGGGGATAGTGTAAAAACTGCATTTGATAAATCTCAAGAAAGTTATGAAAAAAATATAAATGAATGCAAATCTAAATATTTCCATTCAGACACTACGGAAGAATTAAGAGATAATTTGCAAGATATAATATCTGCATTAATTTCTAATAAGAATCATCAAATATATTTTGATATTGGAGATTAATCTTTAACTTTATTTTTCCGAGGTTTACCAACCGCTAACTTAACAATGTACTATCTTATCAACTCAAACCCAGTACGACCTGATTTACGTCTCGCTTTTTGTTCGCCTAAAATCTGAGATTGAAATAATGTGGGTAGTGCAGACCGTTTCTGGGCTTCAGCCAACCTACGCTTACGCTCTTCCTCTAACTTCTTCTTTTTCTTCTTATCAAACTCAGGAAATCCAAACCCTGGAATCACTGGAGGTGGGGTAACTTCGAAACCAAAACCAAAAGGTGTTATTGGAATTACTGGAGGTGGTAATAAACGTTGTAGTTGTTTAGTCTTAGTCTTAGTCTTAGTCTTAGTTTGAGTTTTAGTCAATGTTTTTTGTATCATAACTTGAGTCCGCAACATAACTTGAGGTTGAAACATAACTTGAGCCTGCAACGTTTTTTGTTTATATAACATTTTTTGTTCATATAACATTTTTTGTTCATATAACATTTTTTGTTTATTTAACATTGTTTGTGACAACATCTTAGTCTTAGTATCAATTAACACCTGTGGTTGGTATAATAAAAAATTAGCATTTTCATTTATTAAATTAGTAGTAAAAGTTGGCAACAATGGAGCAATAGTAGTTTGAATAATTGGTGGTGCCGGAATGATGGCAGATTCAAAACCTAAAGTCAAAGCTGGAATAGCATCAGGCTGGACTAAAACTTTAGCCTGTGTAGCCACTTGTTCTATAGCTACTGGTTGTTGCATAAGAACTTGACTTCCGCCTGGTTGACCGTATCCAGTATTAAAATAAGATGATATGCCAGAAGATGGTTTTGGTGTTGAACCAGGTAAAGGTTTTGGTGGGCCAGTAAACACTTTTGGAGTAGGTACTACATTGCCGACTAATAAATCGTCAGCATAATTCCAAGGAGTTTTAATAATTTTAGTTTTGGCTGCCACTTGTCCGACTGTGAACTGTTTCAATAGATTCTTAGTGTCAGCATTTTGTAACGATAAAACTGAATATGATGATGTATCACCAGTGGTAACAGTAGCTACATCTTTTGGTGTAAACTTAGTTTTAACTCCAGTATAAGTTTTCCAAAATGGAGCTTCTATTGTTAATCCATCTGAATCCCTACTAACTTTTATGTCAGCAGTTGTTCTTGTATAATAATCAGACAACTTTGTGGATAAAACTCTAGAGTATTCTTTAGTATTTTTATTAAGCAAGTTAGCAAAATTTATATCTTTCATCACACCATTATTATCTATTATTGTAACACGTCCAATATTAATATTACCATTCTTTAAAGCATACTCAATCATCTGGTTATCTTTAATTTGGATTCTAGCAATCCTAGAACCAGGCGTTAGTTGGCCTGTAAAAATATCATTCACTGACGAAGACACTTCTTTTCCTGATTTATCAGTAACAATACTGTAAACATTACCACTATCAATAAAATACTTACCACCCTTTTTAACTATCTTAACAAAAGTTTTTGTCTCTTGATTTAATTTAGCTGTTTTTTTTGTATAAATACTAATCACATCCCATTTATCTTCGCCTACTTTTTGAACTATTGGTTCTGAAATCCCTTTAGCTTCTGACAACTTCTTGAACTCTTTAGATATTTCTTTATTAACATTCTTAGATTGTACTTTGGCATACACCCCCATACCAACTATTGCTGAAACTGAACCTAACCCTGCTCCTATTGCAAATGGTAAACTTTCAGTTTCTTGGTATGCTGATATTCCAGCACCTCCTCCAATCAATCCAACTCCGCCTAAAGCTAATGGGACTTTAGCTATTTTTGGTATCTTACCACCAATTGATAAAATGGTGGCCTGAACGTTTGGCAGCATGGTCGAACCAATAAACCCAGCAATAGCCCCTTCTGCTATACCTGCTCTTATTTTTGATTTATCTTTTTCTAAGATACCTTCACCTGTTCTAGTAGCACCTGATTCTACCATTGTAACAACTTCTCCACCTAATAAAAAAGGATTACTATATTTAACTATATTTGCTCCAAATAATAAACCACCTGCCACTACCTGTGCTCCAGGTTTATCTTTCAATTTATCACTTATTAACTTGTTGAACGTTTTGGCATCTAAATATTGTTTAGCATCTTTAGCCAACTTTTTATAACTTACATTATTAGTTATACCTTCAAATTGGTTTTTATAAGTATCATAAGTCATGTAACCAGAATTGTAAGCCTGATTTAATCCTTCTAAAGTATTCTGAACCTGACCAAATTTGTAGACTAACCTCTGTCTATCATAATCTTGAGAATATAATTGTGATGAACTTTTAGCACCTGACCCTGGAGCTGTAAGCCCTAAAGTTGTGAACACATCCGTTGGAGGAGTCTCACCTTCCTGAAATTTTGTTTTTTGAAAAGCCACAGGGTTGAGTTGTGAAAAAAACTCTTTTCTTTTAGATGTGAACTTCTCAATAGGTGTGAACCCACCAAAGTCTAAGAAAGCTAATTCGTTAGCTTTATATAATTTGACACCAGTATTCTTTATTGTTGCACTATTTTTATTTCTAGCATTACTAACTGCAGCAACTGGGTCTTGTCTTGAATCAAAACTATCAGCTGGTCTACTATACTGTTTTTTTGGATTTAATTGACCAAATCTGGATGATAATGGGTTAACATACTCAAAAAAATCGTTTACTTTAGATGCTCGACTATTTCTATCACTACCTGAATCTAAGGTCATCAATTCAGTAGGGCTGTATGTTTTAACACCAGATACATTTTGTGTCACCCGGGTGCTCCGAGCAGCTTCAGCAACAGCCTGTGTAACGTTGCTACCCTTCTCCAAATCAATACCTGGATATGTTCTGACCCCACTACTCATCTGGGAGGATGGGTCCCTACTCTGAGCCACATTCTTCAATAATGGGTTTACGTTGGTTGGATTGTAATACTGGTCGAATTTATTGACCCTAACTGGGGCTTTAACTGTAGTCCTTTCATTAGCTTTATCAACTGCCACGTTAAATGCATCAACGTTAACAAAACTTTGTTTCAACTCGTCAGATGTGACTCCTGTGATTTTATAATCTTTGTCCACACTAATCTTCAAATCGGGTCTATCCTTACTAATATCTTCGTAATATTTTTTGGCAGCAGCAATATCTTTATCTTTATCACGCTGGTAAGCACGTTCCTCTTTATATTTGAATTTGGCATAATTATCAGTGTACCCAGAATAATAATCTTTAATCAAAGCATCTGACGTTTTGGCTAACGCATCTTTATAAGCATCAGCCCTTGCTTCATATTGTCTCTTCTTATCTTGATAATCGTCATACTTATCATCTTTACCTTTGGCTTTATACTCTTTAGATTTAGCTCTGGCATCATCTGCCTTATCTTCATACTTTTTAATCAAAACGTTAATCTTACCCCTAGCATCAGACAACATTTTTTGTTTAGTAGTCTCGTCAACTTTTGATAAATCATTCAAATCAATTATAACATTACCATTATCCTCTACTTTCACTGTCGTTTGAGTCTTAACCCTTGGGTTGAACGTGGACTGTCTAGGTCTCGCAGTCGCTTGTTTTACTAATCTAACCATAATAAATTAAAAAAAAGGAAGTATATATACTTTTTTATTATTAATCCATCTGTTTGTGTTTCTTTCTAGCCATAAAAAAACTTACGACTGTAGCTCCGACACAAAATAATACGACTAACAAATTAGAAGCAGTAAAACTTTTTAATAGAACTGGCACAGTAGCAAATGTTAACCCAGCAAATAATGCCACAAATAAGTATAAAAGCATAACCATAACCCAACTAAATATTTTATTCATTGTTTGACCTCCCTTGAATTTATTTCCCACATCTCAATCTCATGGGGGTGAGCTTTAGAACGTTTACTTTTATTGAAGAATGAAACCCAACATAAGACTGCATTATATTTTTTGGCAACTTTGGCATACTCCACTAATATCTTTTTAGGGCATGGATTGTTAGTCTTGAACTGAAACAAATAACATTGCTTATCTGGATAACTAAACACATTCTCCTTCCAACCAATAGCGTCGAACCCAGAACCACCAACATGATAATCCTTCATGTGTCTCATGTGAGGGAATAAATATAAATCTGTGAACCCTTTAGCCTTCAAATATTTTCTAATGTTAGAGTTGACGTTGTGCATCTTGGCTCTAGTGTTCACCATTATACTTTCTTCTCCAAATCACTAACCTTAAACGTCTTAGTATCATTACACTTCAGACAGTTATAATATGCTAACGTTCCAAATCCTTGATAATCTTGTTGCCCAATAAACTTGAACTCTTGATAGTCAGCGCATTTAGGACACATGACATAAATATTTTGGTCTACTTCTTTACCCATTTAGTTTTACAACCTGAGTTTAGTTTTATTTTATCATGTCTATGACCATAGGCCCAAGATGTGATGTGTCTTATTATATCAAACACTAAGAAGATGAAGCCAACATAGAACAAATATATAAAATTGGCCAACGCAAATAATAAACATTTAGACAATATTGGATTGTTCAAAGCAATATTACTACCAGTATCATATAGTCTAGTCATAGCATCATCATAAACTACAGCTATCGACTGTGAGGCGTTATAAAAATCCATCTCCTGACCAGGCACTGCCAGTCCGGCAAGTAATGGGATTATAAATAATAAAGAATACACTCCTAAATATCGAAACAAAATTAAATAATAAGTGACACGTTTCCAAATGTTACCTTTCGGTTTCTCTGTAAAATATTTTTTTATTTTATCTATCATTTTCGTCTATTCCCCCATACTATCGTAAATAAGGCCAACACTAAAAATACAACACCACCCAAGAATCGCAACCAATCAGCTTTTAGTATGGCATTAATAATGAACCCTGTCCCAACCAAACCCCATAATATGCCAAACAAACTAATGGGTTTCTTTAATATTTCCTGCTCAACAGTCTTATTAACATTTTGCTCGACATCAGTAGTGCATGGACGATTAAATGGTTCAGGTAAAGCAAAACTCATTCTTCAACCGCCCCGCCATTCAAACCATAATTCATCATGTATTGTTTGACGTTACTCCTAAATTGTGAATCATCACTAATAACATTAATCTTCCCTGCCTCACCTAAAGTATACAAAAAATTATCCTCTGGCTCGACGCCTAACTCATTACAAAGACTATAATATAAGGGAGCGTCCTGCCTCCATAAAGCGTCCACACGTAAATCATCCAACTTCTCAATCCTCTTCAAGACTTGGAATCGACCACTTATCGTTTTTTTATCTTCTTCCATGTTATGTATTGTTAATACTAATAAAATAAGAAGAGGGGTGGAAAACAAAAACCTACTTTAGATTTATGAACCCCCCCTCTCTCAAATTAATGAGTATTAATTTTGAACCTCCTTTTGGATAATGCTGGCTATAATTGTTCCAGCATAATAATCTAGATTTGCTCCACGATTATTTAATTTATCTCTTATCTTTCTTCCAAGAGAAAGGTATTTTTTTTCTACCATTTAATTGTCCTCCTTTGTTTCAGGAGTTGGCTCATCCAAACTCCTCTGCTTCTCAATCATTTGATTGATGATGTCTAAGTCGCTCATGCTGACACCTCCACAAATTTAGCTACTTCTCTGGCTTTATCTATTACAAAATCGGATACTTCATCCAATAATGCTTTAGCCCAATCTGTTCTCAAATCGAAAACATCTGGTAGGGAGTTCATAATTAAATTATAATCTCCATGTGCGTCTTCTGGCAGCTTTAACATTTTAGTTACCATTTAGTTACCTCTCTCTTCGATTACTGGAGTAAATCCAGCATCTATTAATTCTTGTATTGTCACAACTAGACCTTTACCATCTATCTGATATTTTCTATCAGCTTCAGGTGTGCTTTCCTTTCCATAAGAAACTCTGGTAACGAATACCATATTCTTTGACATTTTTGTTAATCCGATGTCATCGGTTGAGATTACTTCATTTTGGTTTTTGTTTTCCATGTATTTTAATATATTTTAAAGTATTTAAATGTTTCTATTGCTTGAAAAATGATGTGGGTAGGAGGATTCGAACCTCCGAAGACATTACGCCCTAGGGGTCTAAACCCTAGCTATTAGACCTGACTCTAGCATACCCACATAATGGGACTACTCTGATTCGAACCAAGGTTTGATGGCTCCAGACCACCAGTGCTACCAAACTACACTATAATCCCGACGACTTCGGGAGGACTCGAACCTCCAATCTTCTGATTAACGGTCAGGCGCATTACCTAATTGTGCTACGAAGTCATTATCATTTTCCGACCATGTACCTATTGGGAATCGAACCCAAATCACTTCGGTGCAAACGAAGCATAATACCATTATACCATAAACCCGTTCTATATCAAGGAGCGGACTCGAACCACTAACATCCTGGACATGAGCCAGGTGCACTACCAATTGTGCTACCTTGATATAAATAAAAGAACAAAAAAAAATATATAAACTTATCTATATACTAATGAGCTATCGTCAAAAACAACCTATCATCATTCTCCTTCTTCGAAGGCACTGTCGTTATAGTCACTAATTTACCCTTCATCTCTGGTAATGTTAGCACCTCCAACTTTCTCATGAACTGCCATAAAGCAGCCTTAGGATGTTTTGAAATAATCTCTTCGAATGAACCATCCTCCTTTTGTTGCTTCTGAAGGTTGAAACGCTCACGTACTACTAAAGGTTTTAATTCTCCATTAGACGTAATCTTCATCTCTTCATCCAAAACTTTTGGATACCCATTAGAATCAGTCGTAACCTTACGTAAAGGTTTAGTCGTAATCTCAATCACATTCTTTCGAGCTGTAGATTGAGGGTCGTACTCACGTGTCACTTGCGGCTTACCATCCTCTCCAGTAATCGTCTTCTCTGGGTAGTAATCAGCAACATCAGTCTTCTCAACTGTATCGATAGGCACTCGCTGTCCGTCGAATAATTTTGGGTCGAATAAAGTAGCAGCTTCTCGAACGGGTATGTTCAAGTCATTATTTTGATTTTCCATCTTATTTTTTTTCCTCCTTACAATTCTTGTAAGTTTAATAATATTTTAAAGTATTTAAATGTTGCTACTCTTTATAAGATATACAAGCAGAGTTATTAACATGTTCTATAGCTAAATTAAAACTTCTACTTAAGTATTTTAATTCTATCTTTTTGATTCTTATTGCTTTGTCTTGAACTAAGATTAAATTTTGCATTTTAATAAATTTTGGTAATTGTTCTACTTTTTTTTCTCTTTTAAAAATTGAAGATATAATTGAATCTTTAGTTTCGAGATATGTTTCTCCCAAAGCTATAACTTCCAAAGCCATATCGGTTTCAAATTCTTTATTCAAAATGTTATGTTTTATTTCGTCGTCTAATAATTGAATTTCAAAATCTCTAAGTTCTTTATTTAGCTCGTTTAAGTCTTTCATAAAATAATAATATAACTAAACTATTTAAACGTTTTCATCCCGGGCTTTTAATCTTTAGGGACTATAAATATTATACTATTTTTAAGACATCAAAAAGTGGGGTTCGCTCATCTTTTGACACTCAAGGGACCACAGCGCCTAGCAGTGTCCCAAGAGTTCAAGAGTGAACTACGCGAGCTTTTAATCTTTCCCAGGTTTATGAGACATATATATTAAAGGGGTCTCATAAATGTCTCATAAAATTTTTTAATCTTTGGCTCAAAATTATCACTCTAGACACTCTCTAAAGGCACAATTGTAAAAAATGTTCTTAAAGATTAAAAAAAGTGCTTGTCTCATAAACAATCATAGCGTTTTAATCTTTACTACTTTTATGAGAAACTATAGATACTGCCAAATAATATATTGGAGTATATACCTCGTTTATGAGACAGTATGAGACAAGTCACTGTCTCATAAAATAACATAAGTATTTTATGTTTAAATTTTAATCTTTAAACTTTTATGAGACAAGTATGAGACATTTATTAGTCCCAGAAGTAGGTAAGTAAATATATTAAAATAGTGTTTTACTTTTAATCTATGCTCCTAAAGATTAAAAGCCTCAAATTTTTAATCTTTAAGAACTTTTCGTGTTTTTTTGACGTCAAAAAACGTACGATTTTTAATCTTATGCGCTAAAGATTAAAAATTTCGTACGTTTTTAAAACACTTTAAAACAGTATTTAACAAAAACGTCATTTTTATTAAAAAATTGTATTAATTTTTTATGAGACAGTCATATGTCTCATAAAGTCTCATAGCTGTCTCATAACATAAATTTTTAATCTTTAAGTGTTTTTTAGTCTCTCCACTTTTAATCTTTAAGAGCGTTTTTGAAGTTGTTATTACTTTCTAATTTATGAGGTAACATTTAAATAGTTGTGCTATTTTATACTACTACTTAAACTTTAAACTAAGTTAAAAATGGACATAAAAGAAAAAATTGAGAGGCTGCAAAACAAAGCTGAATTGTTGAGGCGTGATGAAAAGAAGGTCTTCATAGAAGATATATATGGTACTTTCTACTTCTGTGTTATTAGTAATATAACATCTGACAACCTTACTATAATACCATTCAAAGGCAACCATTCAGACCGTGAAGTCATAAAGGGTTGGTATGATATAGCCAAATTGGACGAATATAAAACACTGGAGGAGCTGCGTGATAATTGATTATGACCCTGATTGTAGGGTTACGTTCATGAATCAAATAGATAAATCGAAGACTTGGGCCACCTGGAAACAGATAAAAGATTGTACTAATGCCGAACTATCAGAGATTAATTTAATATCATTACCTTCTAAATATATACTATTAGATAAGGATTTTGGTAAGGAGTTGGTGGATAAGACTATAATTAGTGCCGATTATTTACAATCAAAAGATAAGTTATTAAGCCTCGGAATTCAAAATTGGGTGGCTGATAATAGTCGGAATGGGTATCATATTTTTATTCCAACGTCAAATTTGGCTGAGGTTGATGATGAAGAGGTAAGGAATAAAGTTCGTGAATTATATATAGAAGCGTTTGGTTGTGACTACGCTAAGAAGTCGTTGAACGGTGTAATCTCGATACCAAATAGACCACACTTCAAGACTATGGTTAATCACGGAGTGATTGAGGACGTGGAAGGTGATGTTTATACTATACCTAATGGTAAGATATCGGTTGCTAAAACTAGAGTGGATGACGCTAAAAAATATAATAGTGATATATTAGTTGATAAGGATTTTAAGAATTATTTCGAAACTGACCCATTCTTTTTATATGTTAAGAATAATATAATACCTGATGGTACGAGTCGATGGAATACAATACTACCTAATTTAGCGATAGCTGCAGTTAAGACTGGTAAGGATGATGAAGAGATTAATAATACTTTACGTCCAATATTAGAGAAGAGTCTACCCGGTAAAAGTTACGCTGAGTTCAGAGGTTGGTTGAAGAAGGCCAGGAAGGGTTCGATATTAGATTACAACGCTATCCAACTTAATAATTGGGCAGCCAAATACACAGACCTACCATCATTTTACGACACTCATTTAAAATTAGATGTAGTCGAACAATTGCAGGCTGATGAGAAGAAGGATGGTTTGTTCAAAGTTTATAGTGACGACGAGTTGGAGACGATGGAATATACTAAGACCGAATGGTTGGTTGAGGATTGGTTGGCCAAAGGTGATATTAGTTTCTTAGTTGGTAAGTCGGCCAGTTATAAGACCACTATTTGTTTACATATGGCTTATGCTATCGCCACCGGTGGGTTAGTATTTAATAAGTATAAAACTCAGAAGACTAATGTATTATATCTGAACGAAGAGAACGCTCCCAACTTATTCATGGGTATGCGTAATAGGGTTAAGACCGGTTTGGGTTTGGAGGATAAGAAGGTTGACGTGTTTGTGACGTTGATGGATGGGATAAGATTGGATAAATCCGAGTATATTATAGACTTGATAGATTATATTAATGGTCATGGGATAGGGTTGATGGTTTGTGATAGTTTTAGAAGGTTCATAGGTTTTGATGAGAACAACGCTACCGAGATGAATCAACTGTTTAACTTCTATAAATATTTAAGGAAGCAATGTCCAGGGTTGACGATTATAAACCTGCACCATTTGAAGAAGTTCGACCCAAGTAAAGCTATGGATATGCGAGATGCGTTGAGGGGTAGTAGTGATATTGTTAACAACGCTGATAGTATTATTGGAGTTAAGCGTAAAGCCGGGTTCGACCAGGTTATAATACAACACATAAAAAATAGAAGTGCCCAGGAGAAACAACCTACAATGTTGATGATTGAGAATGAAGATGATAAGAAGACTTATATTTATGAGAGCGAGAAGTCGTTGAACCCAGCCAACCTTGGTGATGGGATGACTGATAAATGTGCCAAAGACATTTTGAATTATGTAAACACTAAGGGCATAAAGGAGTTCAAGAGTGATTTGATAAAAGAGCAGTTCACTAAATACGACACTAAAACCATACAACGTGCCTTGAAGGAGTTATCGAATGGGCCGATGAAATCGTTGGAGGCGGTAGGTGTTAATAAGGGCCGTCGTTATTTAATAGTTGAGGAGGAAGTATAGAAACATTTAAATACTTTAAAATATTATAAAACTTAAGATGAAAAATCAAATAAAAAAAATACAGGATTCTATAAAAGAATTAGATAAATTCTTGATTGAAAAGTTGTCGTTCGATAAAGAAGATTGGAAGTTGTTGGATGAGGTGTCTAAAGATTTAAATAATTTAGTGTTTAGTGGTAAGTTATATTTATTAAATAGAGGCGAGTTCGAAGTTGTTGAAGAAAGCGAGGTGAAACATGAGTAAAAATATATTTACAGAAGAAGATAAACATTTTGAAAGAAGAAGTCATGGATGTGATGGGTGTAGAAATTCAATACCAACTGAAAGGTTCGATGGATACTGTGGGAGTCATTTATGGCTTTGTAATAAATGTTATAAGAAAATTGTTTCTAAAAAATTAAACCAGTTCGCAAATCAAAAAGAAAGCGAGGTGAAAGGATGAGAGAAATAAAATTTAAGTCGGTAAGATTAGGAGATGAGAAATATATTGTTGCAAATCCATTTAATTTATATGAATATGTCCAAGGAAACAAAGAAGAAGTATCATTAGACGCATTTTTATTTCCAGAAGGTTCTTTGTTTTTACAATTCACTGGATTTAAAGATAAGAATGGCAAAGAGATTTATGAGGGAGATATATTATCATGTGAAGATGAAGATTGTGAGGTTAAAGAAAGAAGTCTTATAGTATTTGAGAATGGATGTTTTTATGATAAGGCTGTTTCAAAAGAAGCTCCTAGTATACAACCATTATTTGATTTGGATATGCAAGAAACTGAAGTAATAGGAAATATATATGAAAATCCTGAATTATTGGAGGAAGGTAACTAATGGTAACTAAAAAAGAAGAGTTTAATAAATTGAAATGGAAATATTTCTGGCAGCAGAAAGCCCGAGAGGTTGGTTGGTTTGTAGTAATAGTAGTGGCTTTAATATTTGTCCCGTACTTTCTTGGAGATATGATTGGTGATGGTAAATATTGTGCAAATGGCAGTTATGTTTTTCCAATTAATTTAGATAAATGTTTAGAACATAATATGGAAACCAAAACGATGACCAATATAGAATCATGGTCTGAAGGCTTATTATATACTATTGTAGGTGGGGTTGGATTGATACTATTATATTTATCATTAAAACAATGGATTGAATCAAACTGGAAGAATGCTAAACTTAAAGCTCAAATTAAAGTGTATGGTAAATCGAAGGTTAAGAAAAAATGAGTAAGAAAGTATTATATTATTTTAACGGTTATCTGTCAGATAAGGTTAAGAAAGATGGTTCGACAATCTCATCGCCTGATGGCAATTTTAGTTATAGTCCATGGTTGATTCAAGAGTTTCAGAAACGTAATTGGGAAGTGTATTGTTGTCAGAATAAAGATAAACAGATAGTAGAAGATTTAGGTAAGGATGCTTTCAAATCATTCTCGCAGGATAAGAGATTCAACGCTTACAATAAAATCAATTGGGTGGGAAGGGAGTACCCAGATGATATTGATTTAGTTGTTAACGAGTGGCGTTTCCCGACTAAAGACAATAGTAAGAACGTTGGGGATGAGGGGTATTCACCAGATTTAGCCATACAAAATGAATTAGTATCAAAATATGCAGGCAACACGCCTTATGCTATTTGGGATTTAGATTATAAATTATCTAAAAAAGATATACATGTTATTAAACCTACTAAAATATTAGAGCAGGCTTTATTCACTAAATATGGAGGACCATCATTTAATTGTCCGATGGATTTGGCTGAGCTTACACAGTTCCCAATGACTGAAGTCGACCCTAATAAGTTAGCTGTCTACATTGGCAACGATTATAATAGACGTGCTGATTTTGATAAGAAGTTCATGTTGTTAGGAGCTAAACACCCAGGTAAGGTTCACTTGGTTGGTAATTGGTTGAAGGATAGTTTGAAAGAATACAGAGAGAAGAATGATTTTATTAGTTATCATGGTCGGATAGGCGCTTCTGAATTTTATGAGCACATACATGATGCTGCTTGCGTGCCGTTGTTGGCGACGCCTGAATATAAAGAGAGAGGCTTCATGACGATGCGTGTGATGGAGACATTATTATTTGGCAGTATTCCAGTAGGGTTCTCAGATTTTGCCGGCATAGACCAATACTTACCACGTGAATTGATAGCGTCGACTCCTAGAGATTTTGAAAGTAAAGCTTTGGCGTTATCAAAATTGAATCAGTTGGAGCGAACAATATTACGTAATAAAGTTATAAAGAAGATAGGACCGATGTTTGACTCCAAACTGTTTGTAGATAAATTATTGGACGGTTGTGTATGAAATTATATTTTTGTCAAGGTTGTAGAAAAGTTCATTATGATGATGACTATAGAGTAGAGGATGGTGATTTAACTATTGACAATTTTGAGAAATTGCAAGAGAGCATCTTCATAGTTCAGAGACAATTAGATAAATTGAAGGAGAATAACAAATGAAAAAGATTGGAATAATAGGAGCTGGGTTGTCAGGTAGTATAATGGCTAGGTTGTTGAAAGATGATGGTAATGATGTTGTTGTGTATGAAAATAATAAGATTGGTGGTATGTGTTCGGACGAATATGACAAAGATAATAAAACATGGGTCAGTAATTTTGGAGCACACATCTGGCACTTTGATAAAGATACGAACAAACATTTAGATTTTCTAAATAAACATGGTGATTTTAAAGAGTATGAACATAAAGTGTTATGCGTCGGTCAAGGCACTTGTATCTATTGGCCAATCAATAAATCATCTAAGGCTTTTTATGAGAGTTATAATGATAATAGTATTATAGATGAGTTCATCCTATCTTACTCGAGGAAGATGTGGGGAGATGACTTCGATAAAATATATGATAATATTAAGAGTCGGTTCGAACCAAAAGATACGTTGGATAATAGTTTCTTTGTCGATGAGAAGCAATATTTATTACACACTGGGTACTCGACATTGTTTAGTAACTTATTGAAAGATATTCCAGTCATCAAACAAACGATGTCAGAGAGGTCAAACTTTTCAGATTTAGATTTAATAATATTGACCGCCCCTATTGATGAGTTCTATGATTACAAATTTGGTGAGTTGGATTACACAGGGATTAGGTTTGAGAAGGATGTGATTGAGACTAAAACTTATGTTACTCCTACTCCAGTCGTCAACTTGAACGGTCATAATGAATGTATTAGAATAATTAATTACACTCAGCTTAATGCCACTAAAGATAATGCTGATTATAATACTAACGTTATAGTTAAAGAGTACCCAGATAGGGCCAAGAAGTTTTACCCTATATTAGACGATAAGAATATGAAGATGTTTAATGAGTATAAAGAGCATGCAGATAAGAATACTAAAATAAAATTGTTAGGCAGGTCGGCTACATATAAATACATAGATATGGACCAATGTGTTGACTCAGTTTTTAAGATGTATGAAGAGATTAAAGGATGTGATGATGGTGAAGAAAAAGTATAAATGTAAACATTGTAAATATGAAGAAAAGATTGAAAGTCGGAATAGTAAATATTGTGAGGTGTTATGTTACCAATGTCCAGATTGCCATTCAGGTGTGATGACGTTACGTGACAAACAGGATGAAAAATGAAAACAATACAACTACAAACTGAGTGGAACACAGTCTTTGAATATTATAGGGATGAGGATGGAGTCAAACAATGTGCTGAGACTCAGTTCAACAATTATTTTTATTGTTTAGCCATAAACATGGTAGAGATTGAAGATTTACTGGAAGAGACTAAAACTAATAATGGTAATAAAGTAGAGTACGATATGACCAACGATGGTAAGAAATCAATCTACAATGAGCAGTTGATTAAAATAATGCCAAGCCCCTATCACTACTGGGCGTGTAGACGTTCAATAAAAGAGGCAGGGTTGAAGACGTATGAAGCCAACTTGGATTTAATTTTAAAATATATAGTCCAAAATAAGACTCAGTTCACTGATAAAAGGAGAGTTAGTGTAATCGATATTGAGACCGATATGTCGTTGGATGTAGAGAACGCTCCAAAACCAATAACGTCTATAACATTATACGATTATGTGACCAACGTCTACCATGTTTGGTGTCTTAACAATGAGGTTAAAGAGAAGGTGACATACTCAAGAGACGACGTTCAGTTGTATGTCTACTACGACGAACGTGAGATGATGATTCATTTTGTGGATAAATTTAAAGAGTTGGATTCAGATATATGTTTTGGTTGGAATAGTAACAACTATGACTTCCCCTACATTTTGAACAGGTTGAAGAGGTTGAACCTGGACCCCAACTCAATGTCTAAATTCAATAAGATTGAAGTTCGTAATTATTGGAAGGATGGCAGACAATACTGGCAGCCAGAAATTTATGGTATCGAATTATTAGATGGTATTCCAGTCCTAAAAAAGAACACATGCTACTCACCACAACCAGCCAATTGGAAGTTGTCGAGTGTGGCCGACTTTTATCTAGACATCGATAAATTAGTGGACATAGGAGCAGAGGCTTGGAAGACTAACATAAACGATTTTTTGAAATATAACGTACGTGATGTTGAATTAGTTAAAGAGATTATTGATAAGTTTGCGTTGATTGAATTTTTGATGGTAATCCAGACAGATTTAGCCCCAGTCCCATTGAACTCTTCCACTCACAACTCAGTAGTATTATTATATTATTTGAAGACTCACTACCCTAACATCATAATTCCAGATAATAATGGAACTATAATGTTGGAGGATGATTTGATAAATTTGAAACAAAGTTATGTTAAGATAAAAGCTGCTCACGTAATTCCACCCACTCCTGGCATCCATCATAATGTTAGTATTTTTGATTTTGCCGGTCTATATCCAAGTATATTTAGAACGTTCAATATTTGCCCATCAACAATAGGTGATAAAGGTGTTGAGATTGATGATATAATGATGTGGAATATGGTGAACACAGGTCGGGCTTCATCTGAAATAGTTAAAGAATATAGTTTTGCTTGTAAGTTCAGTCAGGATAAGAAAGGAATCTACCCAGAAGTGTTAGAAGATTTGACCACTAAACGTAAAATTTATAAATCACAGTTGGGCAGTTTGAAGGAGAAGCATGGAGCAGATAGTAAAGAATATTTATTGACTTTATATAGGTCTGATGTTTTGAAACAGGTTAGTAATAGTTTGTTTGGTGTTGGTGGATTCAATAAGTTCTGTATGTTTGACCCTAAAGTTAGTGCTGCAGTTACTTCAATATCCAGGAAAGGATTGAAATTTACAGAACAACTAATTAATAATATGGGTTATCAAGTTTTATATGGAGATACTGATGCTTGTGTTGTTTGTCATCCAGTTGATGTTGACCCAGAAGAATTAGGTCTTGAGTTAAACAAAAAATTAAAAGATTGGGTTTTAAATAGTTTTCCAGGATTAAATAAAGACAACTTTTGTATGGAGTTGGAGTACGAGAAGACGTTCAGAACGTTTGTGATGAAGGACGCCAAGAAGAAGTATTATGGTATTTTGAATGATGGTGAATTTTATTGTAAGGGATTCGATATAATACAACATTCATTATCTAAAAAGATTAAGGATGGGCTGAAAAAAATCTACTTAGATTTAATGTCGAACCCTGGTAAGATTCAATTAGCTAAAGAAAACATTAAAGCTTATAGGAAAGAGTTCTTCAAATATTCTGATTTAGATTTAGGTGTTGAGTTGAAAGTGGCCAAACCTATAGATGAATACGTGAACGCCACTCAACATATTAGAGCAGCTCGTTATTCGAACAAACATTTTGGCACTGAGTTCGATGCAGGTTCAGTTGGTAAACTATTATTCATTAAGAACGTGTTCGGAAAGAAATACCCAAAGACTGATGTTATATTTATCACTGACGAATTAAAACTACCGGATGATTTTTTGATAGACTACGAGAAGCACTGGGAGAAGTTTGTGTTGGATAAAATTAAATTATTAGACGATGTTGAAGAGATGCGTATAGCAGCAATATTGAGCCCTAACTTATCGTTAGACCAGTTCTTATAGAAACGTTTAAATACTTTAAAATATTATAAAACATATGAAAACACAAAATACTAAAAAAATTAAGAGGATAGATGATGAGGAATGATACCAAATTTATAGATTATTTAAATGATGCTGTTTTGATACGTAAAGAATTGAATGAAGTGCATCATAAAAAGATGGGTAAATATGCTTTATCTTTTGAATACTTGACTGGTGAATTTAGGCAATCATTTAAGTGGGTTAAAGACATGCTTTATTATAAAGGTGGATGGCCGTCAGAAAATACTCCACCTAAATTGCAGACTAGTATTAAAAAAATAGCATCAATATCTAAAATATTAAAGTATTTAGATTTAGATGATGAATTGAATACTTATTGTGAACAGTATGGTATTGAAATAAATGTTTTAGCCCCACTAGATGAAACAGTATTTAATAAAGATAAATGTATTAATTCATTAATTAAGTTAAATTTGTTTACAAGTGAAATAATAGAAAGAATAAAAACTTTGAATGTCAAAGAGATAATGAAAATCCTAATTACAAACGGTGTAGAATTGCAGGCTGTTATTTGTGCTAGGGCTGATGATATTAAAGAAAACATTGGTTATAATGTTAAGAATGATTGTGATATTGAAAAGAATATTTTTTCAAGTATAGTTAATATTAAAAATATTCATAATGAAAATACTCAATTGGGTACTAAACAAATAAATAATAATTTGAATAAAATTTCTCAGATAAAAGATTCATTAGATTTAGCATTTGACGAAAGTAGAAACATTTAAATAGTATAAAATATTATAAAACATATGACAGAACAAAAATTTAAATCGTACAAATTTATTAAGGAAGTTAGGAAAGTTGGCGGAGCTGTAGGTATCATTTTTTCAGTAAGTGAATGCAAAAGACATAACATAAAGCTTGGTAAAAAGCTTAATATGGATGACGCATTTGTTATGAGAGATGGTGAAGAGGATGGACAGTTATAAAGATATACACAATTTTTTGAAAATAAAAGGCACTGAGTTAATTAACGATGGGTATAAAGTAGAGTCAACTAATTCTAATAATAAAGGAACGCCTAAAGATAATTTATACGAACTCTCACATCAGTTCTTCAAGATTGAGAATCCAGATAAAACAGTCTTCAACATTAAAGGTTTCAAGACCCAACCTTGGTGGATGGTTGGAGAGGTGTTGACCGAATTTTTAGCTCTAAACCCACCATTGATGAATAAATATGCACCTGACATTATTGATAAAAGTTATACATTGACACCACAAGGAACTTGTGAATACATGTATGGGACTCGATGGATGGAGCATAATCAGATTGAACATGTTCGTGAGAAGTTGACGAAGAATCCGACAACTAAGAAAGCCATCATCCAAACTTGGATGCCATACGATTCAGAAAATAATAGACGTGATTCACCATGTAACGTCAATTATATGTTTCTAGCTAGGGATGGCAAGTTGGATATCACTGCTACTATTAGAAGTAATGATTTGTTTAGAGGGGTTAAGTACGATTATTTTTTAGCATCCTTCATGCAGCAAGCTATGTCTGGTTGGACAGGGTTGGAGACAGGTGAGATGTATTTTAATATTAATTCGTTGCATGCTTACGAGAGTGATTTTGATAAATTAGAGAAGATAGTGGATAAGGCTGACAAGTTTGACCCAGTTTCGTTAAAATTGGAAGCTAGTGATAGTGAGACTTTTTGGCATGATTTGACTAAAGTTAAAGAATCCGAAGAGGCTGCGTATAATAGAGCTTGGGAGTCGTACGACCATAAATTAGATAAGATTAGTATTCCATTGTTGAAGGATTTTGGTAAGGTTATGGGAATGAAGAACGCCAAGTTTTATAATGATGACGTCAAATATTCAGAAATATATAAATCCTTGGAGAATGAAGAAGTAGTTAAATGGTTTAACTAAATTAAAGGAGGGTGATGATATGTATAAAATAAAAAGAAGTGATGTGAAGATACTAATCAACATGCGTAAACGTTCTCTAGGTTGCTCCTATGAGGACGCTAAGGCACAGGTTATGGATGAATGTGAGTTGGCTGAAGATATAAGACATAACAATCAAAAGATACACAGCCGAGAGTATATGCGTGAGTATAGTAAGAAGAGAAGAGCTAAGTTGAAGGCAGATAAGATTATTACTAATTTAGTACCCGCTTAGAGTAGTCAGTATATAACCCCTCGATTGGTATGTAATCGAAGCTTATTGATTTTGTTTTTATATTTTTTATTACTCTAAAATCTATACCATTTTTATATTTTTTTTTGACCCTCTCTAGGGCATATAATCCGTTGAAATCCATGATTTGTTCTATATGTTTTAGTCCAGCAATAGTGAAAGCGATTGTGAACAATTGTCGTTTCATAATATAATATAGCAACTAGTGTTTAAATAGTTTTATATTATATAAGTAGATACATTTAAATACTATATTATGTTATTTTAATTATGACTAAAGATGATGATAAGACTGACGAATACGGACTGACAGCAGCTGAAGAGGCTGAGTATGAGAAGATGGAGAATATGGCTTCTGAGTACGCCACAAAATCTGATTTTAGTAAAGCAGTGCTAGCTTTCGAATGTTTTAAGAAAGTCTTTTTCTTACGTGCTGTTGAGATGCGTAAAGGTTATTATAATTATACATATTTAAAAGATGGTAATGAGTTGAAGACTTGGATGCCGGATTCTAGGAAAGAGTTTGTTTCTGGAGTTAAAGCGTTACTTTCGATACTAGCTCCTGAATTGAATAATACTCCTAAGTTTGCTATAGCTGTGGCTGTTGAACAGAAGAAGTTAGAAGATATATGGAATAATTTTGCATACAAAGAAGTTATTAAAGATGACGAAGGTATTTATAAAAAGAGTGGTATCGAATTCATACCTGAGCCTGACACTTCAGTTTTAGTCAAAGTAAATGGAGTGTATCAAGATGAGATAGGAGCTTGGGATTTGAAGATAGAACATTATTGGAATACACTAGTCGACATTTATGATGACATATTTAAACAACTTAATCTACTAATACATGCTGGAAACTATTTCAAAGGTAAGATTATAATTGGATAATGGTTAGATATACTAAAGAAGAACGTGATGCCATTAATAAAGAAGCTAATTTAATAGTTAAACATGTTCTATTCACTTTACGTAAAGGTAAGATGCCATTGATTAAAGTGTTAGGACATCCAGGGACTGGTAAATCAGGCTTATGTATAAGGCTAGCTGAATTATTGAACTTCAAACTGCATGGCGAGTTGTCGTTCGACCCAATGTATGTTGTTGATAATATTGAAGGCTTGTTGGAAGTGGTGATTCATACTAAACCTGAGGATAAACGTGTCATAGTTGTCGAAGAATTATCAACCTTGTTAAACAATAGACGTTTCATGGGTAAAGATAACGTTGCAGCCAACAACTTGTTCGACACTATGAGAAAGAAGGGAATGATAGTAATTTCAAATTATCCAATAGATAAGACTGTAGACTCACATATTGAGAAGTTGTTCAACGTTGGTATAGAAGTTCTAAATTTAGATAAAAATAATCACCAGTATTTTATTAGAGCTAAGATACTACAAACTAACCCTGGCACAGGTAAGACATACAACCATCTGTTTAAGGATGAACGTGGGTTTGACGTTAGATTCTTTAGATTGAACTGGGGGAATAAGGATACGTTCGAAGCTTATGATGAAGGTAAGGATGCGTTCATGAATCAATTGTATCAAAAGATGTTGATGGTTAAGAAGGCTGAAAAAGAGAAAGAATATAAAAAACTTAATTATGATATGAGACATAACGATTTGACTGAGAAGCAGGAGAACGTCATGAAGTTGTTCGCCGCTGGGCATAACGTTGACGAGATTGCAGCGATGAAAGGCGTATCAATAGTGGCCATACATGCATCTAAACGTGCTGCGTTCAAGAAAGGATTTAACTTTGACGACTTCAAGCCAAAGAATGATGAGTTAAAAATATAATATTTTTTTATTTAATATATAACTAAGGTAACCTAAGTGCACAATATATCATACTATATATAATATATATAACTAAGGTAACCTAAGTGCACAATATATCATACTATATATAATATATAACTAAGGTGACCTTAGTGCACGTTTTATAATATTCCTATAGGAATATTATGCATCACAAATATTCCTATATGAATATTAATTAAAAGTTTACCGTCCCCTAGCCAGGACTTAAAGGAATTTTATCCTCTACGATGCAGGAGAGAGTCCCTCTCTGGGCTATATGTTTTCCTATTTTTAACTTAATAGTTGCAATAGTTTATAGTTAATTAGTGCTTTAGTCAGTTTGTTATATATAACACTAACTATATAACACTAAGCACTAATAAAAACATTTAAATACTATTAGTGTTATATATAATTATGAATCCACAAGAAATATTTAAGCTCGCTGATAAAGAGGCTAAAGATAATAAGTTGAAACAAATAGCTGACCCTGAGATGTTCCTGGAAGGACGAAATCGTAAGATGAGGATGAATGCTAGGATAGCGTGTGACCCTAGAGGTAGACAAGCTAAAAAACAAATGAAGGAGATTTTTAATTAATATGGTAACAAGAATACAAATAAAAAATAGAACATATTTTGTAAAGCCATCTATTGCTAAAATGAAAGAATCCAAAAGTTCTAACATCTCTCCTGCAATATATATAACTTACGATAGTTTTGATAAAAATTGGAGTGTATATAAATCATCTTTAAAATGGAATTTTTATAATAAAGATTGGTTTGAGGGTAATTATTGGAATTTATTTGGAAATTTAAGTAAAGTAAATGCAATTAAAGCTGCAGTGTCATCTTTAAATTATATGAATTAACATGGCAACAAAAGATTGGAAGAAAGATGAAGAATGGTTTAAACTAGGAAGACCTACTTGGGAAAAGTATATAAATGGTGAAAAATATTTATTACAAATTATTATACATTGGTTTAAATTAACAGATAAATATATGGTTGTTCATACTGCAATGGATTTGCCAATGTCTGTCTATGAGCGTAAAGGATTTAAAACCAAAACAGAAGCTTTGAAATATGCTAAATCTTATATGAGGTCTCATTAACATGGCAACAAAAGATTGGAAGAAAGATGAAGAATGGTTTAAACTAGGAAGACCTACTTGGGAAAAGTATATAAATGGTGAAAAATATTTATTACAAATTATTATACATTGGTTTAAATTAA
>Ga0208900_1000152_pt1 | contig 41990 bp, 43 predicted proteins | sample AntAceMetag02UKK_FD_184763 | JGI IMG/M metagenome (GOLD analysis project Ga0208900, IMG submission 184763) | Saline lake microbial communities from Ace Lake, Antarctica - Antarctic Ace Lake Metagenome 02UKK (SPAdes) (version 2) | ecosystem: Environmental > Aquatic > Non-marine Saline and... | reverse complement strand
CCGGCATGGATGGGTTGGAGCTGATGATTGCCATTAAGACCCGTTTCCCTGCCATAGATGTCATTCTCATGACCGGTTATGCCTCCATTGACAATGCCATTGAAGCCACCCGGGAAGGGGCCTTCCATTACTTACAAAAACCATTTACACCAGAACAGTTTCTGGAAGTCGTGGAAAATGCCCTTAACCGTCAGAGGCTGAGAACCCAGGCAGCCCAGGTAAAAGAAGACACCGAATGCAGCTTTTCGCCCCCTGTGATCATCGGGAACAGTCCAAAAATCAGAGATATACAGACAATGATTCATCAGATTGCCCCGACGGATTGCAGTGTTTTGATCTCCGGGGACTCGGGCACCGGAAAGGAGCTGGTGGCCAGGAGTATTCATCTTGCAAGCTCACGATCCCGGGGTCCCTTTGTGGCGGTGAACTGTGGAGCCTTTACTGAAACCCTTCTGGACAGTGAGCTTTTTGGGCATGAGAAGGGGGCCTTTACCGGTGCCGTGAAAACCCGGGCCGGGCTTTTGGAAACGGCGAACATGGGCACTGTCTTTCTGGATGAAATCGGCGAGATGCCCCACTCCATGCAGGTAAAACTCTTGCGGGTACTCCAGGAAGGAGAACTTGTTCGGGTGGGGGGAACCCAGGCCATTTCCGTTGATATCCGGGTGCTCTCGGCCACGGCCAAAGATCTGAAAACCGAGGTTCAGACCGGTGCATTTCGAAAAGACATGTATTACCGCATCAATGTCGTTAACATCAATCTCCCGGCCCTGAACAAGCGCAGTGAAGATATCCCCCTGTTGGCCTATCACATCCTGGATTGCCTGAACCGCAAAGGCTTAAAGCAGATAAGGGCCATCTCATCCCGGGCCATGTCTTTGCTCATTGGGTATGCCTTTCCGGGAAATGTCAGGGAGCTTGAAAATATCCTGGAACGGGCCGTTGCCATCAGCCGGTCCAATGAAATTCGGGCCTGTGATCTACCGGCGGATCTTGAAGAGCTGGAACTTAATACCTACCAGAGACCTGAAAAAGATATGATGACCCTGGCAGAACTGGAAAGGGATTATATTGCCCACCTTTTACATATCAACAATAATGCAAAAACAAGAACCGCAGAGATTTTGGGCATTGATCGTGCCTCTTTGTGGCGTAAAATCAAAAAATTTGATTTGGAATAATGGCTACCCAACCAAGCCGGGACACTTTGTAAAATCAGTGATATATTCGGATCATCAACAATACAAAGGTGAAAAACAGTGATCAAGCAATTTCAATGTAAAAAACCTCTGGAACTTCTGGGGAAAGAAGACCTCAAGGCTATCCACGACCGGTCCCTGAGAATTCTCCATGAAATTGGAGTGATTATTGAGGATAAGGAGGTCTTGTCTCTGCTGGCTGACCATGGATGCACCGTGGATATGAAACAAAACGGGTCTGGATGGAAGCGGACCTGGTGGAAAAGGCTTTAAAAACATGCCCCTCGGAATTTACCCTGAAGTCCAGAGACGGTAAGTTCTCAATAAGTTAAGGAATTTCGACGATAATAAACTACCAAATTAAAATTTTTTATAATGCAATATCAACATATTAAACTGGACATACTGGTAGTCTATATTCGGCTAAGTCCCTAAGATGAAGGTTCAGCACTTGCCGAGCATAACCGGCCATTTCCCTGAAGGTATCGTCAGAGCCGAGAAAGTAGGCCCTCAGATTTATCTTTTCAAAGGGTTCCGGCACCGATTTCAACTATTGTTTCGGATTCCCCCATATTCAGTTTGTTCTGAACATAATCAGGAGGTATATCCATCAATCGTTGGGGATTGTTCAGCTTCTTTAATTTTTGTGGATCAAATTTTTTGTTGCTCATTCTATTGCACCATAATTCAATAGTATAGGAATTTCCATTTTATAAACTGTTAAATCAACGGGTTGTAAAAAGTTCGCCCAAAGGGCGCTAAGTTCATTTGTTATTTTTTTCAGACCTGGTTTTAGGTCGAGCTTTACGGCATTAAATGTTGCCATCCCTGTATTCCGGTCCGTTTTTCAACCATCCAGCCAGTATCATGCCTAACATGGCCAGGCATTCCATGTCCAGATAGGCATCGGCATGCTTCTCAAATAAGATCGAACATTCTGCCGGGAATTCCTCATCCTGGTCGTTGAACAGCATGAATAAATTCACCTTGGGAAGCACTGTAAATTTGATGGCCAAATCGCAACTGAACGGTGCATCTCCCGGATGACCTCCCAGTGCCATGCATGCATTTTTGAGATCATCCAGCTTCCCGGAAAACGTTTTGCTGATGGGTAGTTCTGCGGTGTTCCTGAAACCTTGTGCAAAAGGTGCCGCATCCTGAAAATTGTGGTACTTAACCCACTCGTCGGTTCCAGGCGGCGCTTGTTTGGGGCATAAAAGTAAATACTGGCATAGAATGACGCTAACCGCGTGAGTAGGTCGTCTTCCCTCTGCATTCATGACACCCTTACCCGAGACGTGATGCAGGATTCCGTAAAAAGGGATAGATGCCTTATCACCATCAACGGTAATGCCCAGGCAGTTGCCCACTTGGCTCAGATCTACGGCTGATATATCCATAAGATATTTTTCATATATTTCATCAAAAACCGGTGATTCTTTCATGATCTATGATCCTGTTTAAATAATTAATAAGATGGTGCTTGAAATCATTTTAAGACACATAATATGATAATTTCCATAGGTCGTCTATAGCAACTGCTACATATTGGATAGAAAAAATGGAATAATCAAAATTTGTTGGGCTTCTGGACCAAGATAGAACCAAGCCCTAAATTCGTTATTGCCGATTTGCTTATATGAAAATGAAGTGTCCAAGTACCCTCAGCAGGATGGACAAAAATGTCTGCGCTGACATGAAAATGTCAATAAATACTCATGACCGCATTCTTCACAACGCACCCTTGCAAATCCAACTTGAACATCACCGGTATAATCCGGTGCATGCAGATTGTTAAACTTTCTAGCAAGGAAAAAATAAAAACCTGCCTCGGAAGTTAGAAAACAATCTTTATTTCCATCCCTAATTATTAGTCGTATTTCAAATCAAACCGGCCCTATTAAAAAAATAATATATTGATTTAATGATTTATATGACATAAAATGCACCATAAATTATTAGTCACAATAAAACCCAAAATACGAAAGCAAGTTAGGCGATGCCACAGTCAATCGAAGAATATCTGAAACGAGGTCCTTCAACATCCAGAGAGATCCAGGCCGCAACCAGGCTGAGTCAGAGTTCTGTTGCACGCAGACTCAGGGAGATGGGCGACACTGTTGTGCAGATTCAGGAAGGCAGATCAGTCAGATATGCTTTAGCCTGCAATGCATTTGGTGTTAATGATAAAATACCATTAGGTATGGTGAACCCCCTCGGTAAAATCAGTGTGGTTGCATACCTTCGCCCCTTAAGCCATGGTGGCTATTTTCTTCAACCTGTGGCAAAAATTTCCCCTCTGCTGCTTGGTGATAGTGGGAGCGGATTGTACGACGGCCTGCCATATTTTCTTTATGATCTGAGACCCCAAGGTTTTTTAGGTAGACAGATCTCACGTAAAATGGCAACGCGACTCGAAGGATTTCCCTCTGATCCAAGACAGTGGACAAATTCCCATATCGGGAAATATCTGATATCTAACGGGGATGATTTGCCCGGGAATTTTATTCTGGGGGAACAGTCCATCTTGCGTCTATCTCGCCTGCCAAATGGGATTATATCATATCCACAGGTGGCAGAGGATGTCATGAATGGGGAAGTTCCGGGATCATCAGCTGGTGGAGAACAACCGAAGTTTACCGCATTCAGCGGCCTTTACGAGTCCCATGTCATTGTTAAGTTTTCTCCCAAAGATGACACAGAAATCGCAAGGAGGTGGCGGGATATTTTGATAACCGAGTATCATGCAGCGCAAATCATCAATGAGAATATATGTCCTGCTGCAGAGACCAGGTACTTCGAAGCGGAAGGCCGCCTGTTTCTCGAATCACAGAGATTTGACCGTTTGGGTATATTCGGCAGATACTCAATGATCTCACTACAGGCAATTGATGCCGAATTTGTTGGCGTCGGTTATAACTGGGCACGTGTGATGAACAGATTGAAAGACCAGGGTCAGGTGCATGAACAGGATGTTCATATTGCCGGACAATTATGGTATTTCGGTCAGCTGATTTATAATACAGACATGCATTTGGGTAACCTCAGCTTGTTCATAGACGGGGATACTTTTAAATTATTGCCCTGTTATGATATGTGTTCCATGGGGTTTGCTCCGAACAGCGGGGGTGAGGTCCGGCCATTCAATTTTGATGTTTCGGAAATTCCAGATCCGGAGCTTGATAAAAATGTTATCAATGACTTGCGGCAACTGGCACATACCTTCTGGGAAAAGGTATCAGAAGATGAACACATCTCTGATGATTTCAGGCTCTTTTTGAGCCGAGGGAACCCTGTGGACGGGTATGGGGGGTATGGGGTCGGCCCACAGTAACTCACACCTCACATCGGATGATGCCACAAATGGGGCCAGGCCTGATTTCTCCAAAAAATCACTAATATTGTGGATACTGGCAGTTCCATTCTTTGTGAACGATACGTGGGCAGCCGTTAACAGTCTATGCAAAAAAGCAATTCCGATTGGATTTTCAAAAAACTCAATTAAGGCAGGATGTGCATCGATGCTATTCTTTCTGGCGAGCCAATACCGCAAGGTTAATCTTGGGACATCGGCCATTTCCGCAAAATCACGCTGGCTAATAGTTTGAACCCTCTTTTCAAAATTAGAAACAAGTTCCGCTGCATCAATACGTTCCCATTTGTCTTTTCCGATTGGCAAGTCATTTGATTCGTTATATATAGTTTTTATGGCTCGATTTGGTTTCTATGTTGAAAATAAATTAGTTGACACTTTTCATTCATCAAAAGATCTACTAAATGCCGTGGGGCTTTTCCGCCAATATGCATCGATTTAATACAGGAAACGCAATATACGCAGACATCTTCGCAAGGCATAGAATCAGCCCGTTTTTTCATCAAATTGTGAACTTTGTGCAAAGAAAGTTTTGGGTAAAAATCATCGCCACAGCATACAGATCGTCTTCCTATGAACTTTGTTTCGACAATTTCAATATTCATTTTTTCAAGCAAATTGCGTACAGCCTGATGGATCTGCGGTTTTTCCCGCACAGGGCAAGGATCGTGTACGGACATTTTTAACCCCTTATAATCCGGATACGTAAATGAATCAAGGCCATCAATTATTTCCCACAGAGATATTGTTGATATTCCCGCATATAGACTTCCGAACCGTTTATCACAACCCGCACACACATTTATTATCAACGACCCTTTTTCAAGCTGCGGGTCATGGCGACAACATATTTTATGTATAGCCGTTTCTTTATAATTTTGGTTCAAAAAATCTAAAATCTTATGCTCCATTTCAGGTTTATAAATGCTTAAAACACAACCGGGATTAAAGTACGTTTTAATGGTCATTTTTCTTTCTGTAAATCAACATGTTATTTGATTCTTCTTTTTTCCAGGGCGATGAGTTTTTCTTTGATGTTCAGGCCGTGGGCAAACCCGGTTAAGTCCCCATTATTCCCGGCTGCCTTCTCCGGTGTTGAGGTGCAAATGCGCCAGCCCCTTTTCATCCCCGGCCAGGATGACCTTGCAGAACCGGGTATTGAATTTTGTGTAAAACATCAGACGCTTCCTTGTTTACTGGTTCCAGAGACAAAGAGCGGCATAGGCCCTGTAAGGCCGCCATTTCTCCGCCTGTTTCAATATCTCTTTTTTTCCGGGCCGTTTACCGTGTTTTTCCATCGCCTTGATGATCCCAAGGTCTGCAGCAGGGAAACTGTCCACCATACCCAACCCCCTCATGGCCACATAATTCACTGTCCACTCTCCTACCCCCCGGATAGCAGAAAATTGTGTTTGAAAATTCTCAAAGAGCTGGTCAGGATTCAGGGAAAAAGTCCTGTCCAGCAGCCCCTGGGCAATATTGGCGATGGTTGTCTGCCTGGCACCGGTGATGCCGATGCCCGCAAGGCTGGTTTCCACCACTTCCTCGGGTCCGGGGAAAAAATAATCCAACCCCGCAGGAAAATCTTTTTCCGTTTCAGGTCCCGCCTTTTTTGCCATGCGTGAGGCCAGGGTGGATGCGGCCTGTACTGAAATTTGTTGCCCCAGAACGGCCCTGACACAAAATTCAAAGGAATCAAAGGCAATGGGCAGACGAGGGACATGGCCGCCCGCCATACCTTTGGACAGATGCTTGTCCCCTTTGAATTTTTTATTGATGGGAAAAAAATCCGTATTCAGGTCAAACATCCGGCGTACCCGGTTATAGATCTCCATATAACACTGGATATCATCACAGAGGATACTCAATTCAAGCACTGATTTGCTGGGATTATCCCTTACAATGAAGTATCCTTTGGACTGAGTTGTTCTGAACGTCCTGGCATAGCTTTGTTCATCAATGAGTTCCACTCCTTTGATGGTTCTGATTTTCATGAATTCAATCACCTGGGAAAAATTTAACGGCTTGGTGTAGGACAACAGCAAGGTAGTGTTTCCCTCTTTGGAATCGTCCCTTTCTTTTTTTACCGCCGATGGCTTAATACCGAAAATATCTTTGAAAACCTGGTTGAACTGACGAATGGAACCGAATCCCGAGGCAAAACAGATGTCGGTAACCGACTTGTCCGAAAACATGAGCAATTTTTTGGCAAAAAGAGCCCGGTGGTACCTGGCGATCTTGACCGGCGGCACCCCTAAATTTTCGATGAACACTTTCCGTAAATGGCGGTTCGAGACACCCAGTTTATTTGCAAGCTCTGCAACGGAATGGTCGTTTAAATAGCCGTTGTAGATCATTTTGAGGGCCGTCTGAACCATAAGGGTACCCGAAACATTACCATTGTAATAATCCAAGTGTATATCCGGACGGCACCGAAGGCACGGTCGGTAATGCTGATCAAGGGCCTCGAACATATCTTTGAAATAGACCACATTCTCTTCTTTGGCTGTGGGGGAGGGGCAGGAGGGACGGCAGAAAATCCCCGTGGTTTTAACCCCAAAAAAGAACTTTCCGTCAAAATTTTTATCCTTTGCAATCCTGGCAATTTTGTATTCTTCTTTCATTGTCCCTCTTTTTTCCAGATCCGTTTTCCGGAAATAGATTTATCACTATGGAAAAAGATATGCTGGCGATTTTCGGAAGCGGCTTTAAAAAAACATTTTGTAAGAGAAAATGGGGAGATAAAAAAACGTGGTCTGTCCCCATTTTCCCTTGGTGGACCAATGGGGACAGGCTTATTCATCATTTTGCACAGTTACACGGAGTGTTGCATTTTTTCCATCATTTTGGCCTGCACGTTGGCCGTGACCTTTTCCCGGTTATGGTCGCCGGTGAGGCGGGCGGCAAGGGTTTTACCCGCTTCCTCGGCGGCTTTGATTACATCCGGCTGCCTTGCGACGTCGGGAACCATGTCGGGTGTTATCTTGACACCCTCGCCTAAAAGCATGATGGGAATCCCCACGTGGCAGGTTTCGCCGTAACCGCAGGAAAAGCAAGACGCTGCGCCCTGGCCGTCCACCGTGGCCACGGTTTCGATAAAATTATACTCATAAAATTTTGCGATATCGTCTGCCGGAAAATTTCCGACGGTACCGCCCACACCCACGGCCACGCCGAGCTTGCCCCAGAGGGTATTGCCCTCCTGGTGGCGGAACTGAAAAAAACGCTCCAGAAATGCATGGGTTTTTGCGTTGAGGATTGAATAGTAATTGGGTGCGCCGATCACGTAAGCATCTGCTTCCACGATCTTGTCACGCAGGTCCGTCATGTCATCCTTGACCTTGCAGATGTTGTCATTGGCACAACCGAGGCATGCGATGCACCCGTCAATGCACTTTCCCCGCAGGGAAACTAACTCATAATCAAGTCCGGTGGCTTCGAGAACGGTCCGAACGAGTTTGTTGGTTCCAGAACGGTCGTCTTTGCGTGGACTGCCGGAAATACCTAAGATTTTCATTTGTTGCTCCTTATTTGTTGAGATTGATCTTGGTTGAGCAGTTATGCAAAAAGAGCTTTGACAAACGCTTTGGCGTTGTCCACATCTTCCTGGTTGGGATGGCCGGTCATCTGCTTGACCATTTCTGCCCACTGATTATCATCCATCTTCAATTTGTTCTGCACTGGCACGTGCATGGATTCAGCCAGAAAGCCCTGGCAGTCAAAACATCCTTTGAATTCGATACCTTTTTCCTTGCATGCCGCTTTCATGGGGGTTGCAAAGGCTTCCATATCTTGATCTGGGTAGGCCGGGGCCATGTGGGTAATAAAACCTGCCATCTGCTGACCGGAAGTCGCCTTAAGAACACCGAGACACTTTTTTACCGGGGCTGCCAGGCTACCGGAGTGCAGGGGCGAACCCATGAAAATGCAATCGTACTCGGCGACCATATCAGGGGTGAGTTCTTCAAGTTTCTTCAAGGCGGCATCACTGGCCTTGGCGGCTTCCTCGCAGATGGCTTTGGCGATTTTTTCCGTATTTCCACTCTGGCTATAATAAGTAACCAATACTTTCATGATCTATACTCCTTTTTAAACAATTAATAAAGTGGTACTTGCAATCGTTTCTGTACCTATAGAGGGTTTTGCAGAAATAATTTTTCCCCACGTGATAACACTATATATTGATAATACAACAATGTGACCACTCCATGCAGCGAGCCGATCTGAAGGTTTTTATTTCTGCAAGCAGCTCTATAATATGATAATTACCATGGGTCGTCTGTAGCAACGGCTACATATTGTGAAATTGTGAATAAAAAAGGGTAGTGCCGATCCGCTCAGTAGCTACTGGAGAACCCATTCTACATTTAACACCCCCCCAAAAAAATTGTTTTGTAGCGACGGTTACAGAAATTTTGGGGCTTTCTTGATATAGTTGAAACATAAACAGAATCCTGGTAGTTTTATTATTAATAAAGTGCACGCGGTGCCCATTTAATCGTTGGTGCCTAAAAAAAGGATAAGAAAAAAGAATGGCTTGCCTATGTCAACAAATAGCGGGTGATGATATTGAACTATCACCTGTCTGTATTGGGAATCTTTGGATATTTGAAGGGCTTGATGCTGCTGAGGTAAAAGCCTTGAGCCATGAGGCCTTGAGAAAAAAATCAACCAAGGGGCAATCCATATTTTTACAAGGGGAGCCTGCAAATGAAATGTTTTTGATCAAAGGCGGCCGTGTTAAGCTTTCCAAAGTGCTTGAAGATGGTACGGAGCTGACCCTTGACATACGAAAAGCCGGTGATTTTGTGGGGGAGAATATGTTCTCTGAAGAAGGACAATACCCTGTCAGTGCGGTTTGTCTTGAAAATACACTGACATGCGGTTTCAGCCGAAAGCAATTTGAAGCACTGGTGTTGGCGTATCCCAGGGTTGGGCTCCAGATTATAAAAACCCTTAGTGAAAGGATTTCATGGCTCACAACCCGTGTGGGCAATATTGCGATTACCAACATTGAAGATCGTCTCTATCAGGTACTCTGTCATGTCGCAAAGGCCCATGGAGCACAAAGTTCTCGAGGCGTGGTGATTCAATTTCCACTGACCCATGAAGACCTTAGTTTTTTGACCGGTGCCCATAGAGTCAGTATTACCCGGGCCATGAAAGCACTTAAAAAAGCGGGGAAAATTGTTCTTGAAGAGAGGCGACTCCTCTTGCCTGCCTTAAAAATGGCTTAAATGGATGGCCACCCCAAAAGGGTAAATATTCGGGTTGGTTCTGTCAATGTTTGGTCAGTGTCCCATATTCCTCTAAGGGACTTCCTAAGAATTAACCTACCCACTTTAAAACTTAATGAACAGTATTTACTGCATTTTTTAAGTGAAGACGGGCAGATTGTTTGTTATGAACTTTCTAAGTTGGGCCTGCGTAGCATACGAATGCTGTGTGAGCAGGCCAAACTTAAGTGAAGATGGGGGTGCTGGCCGAATATCTACAAAATTCGATCCAGATCTTTAATTAAATCATCAGCATCTTCAAGTCCCACGGAAAAGCGGAACAAGCCTTCGCTGCCGGCAGTTGCTTCGTATTTTTCACGCTCACTGCCCTCAAGTCGATAGGAGGACTCAATTAGATCTTCAGTTTCCATCAGGTAGATAAAACTGGCCGGTTTGTCTACGACAAAGGTGGAGGACATGCAGATGTGGGGGGATGACGCACTATTTTGTTTTTCCGGGGATTCTCCGGCATGGATGGCTTTGGTCTGCTGCCCTTTGGTGCTGATGTCTATGTTCATTGCTTCAAATCAGGGGACACCAAGAAATCAGGGGACACCATACTTATTTTTTTGTTTGCAGGAAGATAAGTCTTTTTCCAGAGCGATGAGTTTTTCTTTGATGTTCAGGCCGTGGGCAAATCCGGTTAAGTCCCCATTGGCGACCACTACCCGGTGACAGGGGATGATCAGGGGAATGGGGGTTTTCCCATTGGTCGCCATTTCTCCGCCTGTTTCAATATCTCTTTTTTTCCGGGTAGTTTACCGCGTGTTTCCATCGCCTTGATGATCCCAAGGTCTGCAGCAGGGAAACTGTCCACCATACCCAACCCCCTCATGGCCACATAATTCACTGTCTATTCTCCTATCCCCCGGATAGCAGAAAATTGTTTTTGAAAATTCTCAAAGGGCTGGTCAGGATTCAGGAAAAAAGTCCTGTCCAGCAACCCTTGGGCAATATTGGCGATGGTTGTCTGCCTGGCACCGGTGATGCCGATGCAATATGCGGTGTTGTTGACGTGGCCAAAGGCATCCATATTTTCCCAGGGTACGGGGAGCTGAATCACCACCGGGTATTCCTTGATCTGTTCTTTCATTTTATAGTTCCTTTTTTATTTAGTTTGAGATGAACAGTCTTGTACAAGAAAACAAGGACATTGACAATGAGCATTTCCCCATTTAACAAAATCTGAAATTCGCGTCGTTGTATGCCATCTGGGGGATTTCAACGGGAAATAAAAATTTTGTAGGAGAAAAATGGGGAAAGAGAAAAAACGTGGTCTGTCCCCATTTTCCTAGAACGTTGATTTTTAAAACACCTGCGTTCGTTTTTGCAACGCCCTGTTCCCTCCTCATTCCCCGGGAGATCTTGTGTTTCTCCTTCCCCCCTTCGTTGCATTCTGCAACGTCTTGTTTCCAATATTTTTTTAAAAAAGTTTTTAATAAATTTATCATATCTTTTATTGTTAGTTAAACCAAGTAGTTAATCTTCTATGTGTTTCTGATGTTCTTTTGGCACAGTATTTGTAATACTTTCATGCCAGGAGGAATACCCGTATGAATTCTGATTTGTTGGTTATTTTTGAAAATGAACAGGTGTTTCCTGATGCCTTGCACTATGCCAGGGAATTTGCCCTGCGAATTAATGCCCAAGTCACCTTTCTCATGCTGGTTTACGTGTCCTTTTCGGGATCCAACCTTTTGGGCGTCAGACGTCATGATATCAAAAAAATTGGGATCCGGGTCAACCGCTTGCTGGAGGACTGTTCTGCCCCTTTTCTTGCAAATGGTCTTAAAACAAATTCGGCCATGAGGATTGGCGATCCAGCCCAGGAATTGCTGAAATTCCTGGCAGACAGGCCCCCCTTTCAGGTCATTATCTGGGGAAGCAGCCAGGACTTACCCTTTGCATGCAGATCGTCTGGAAGAAGACATTGGCTGGGGCGGGTGACCAAGAGTTTGGAATGTCCGCTTCTAACGGTTAAAAAACGAATATCAAAAAATTAATACGTATGAAACAGTAAATATTCGGGTTGGTAATATAAATGGGGCGCATTCCCATTTTCCCGGTCGGAGGTATAACTCTTTGATTTGTAAAGATATAATTTTTGAGCCAATTTGTTGCCGACCGAATAAAATCAATAAGTTATAAACAGTACCGGAAAAATGGGAATGCGCCCATATAAATGTTTGGCCAGTGCCCCATATTCGCGTATTTGGGACTGCGTAGCATACGAATGTTAGGTGAGCAGGCCAAACTTAGGTGAATATGGGGTGCTGGCCGAATATTTACATGAAATAAGGGGAGGGGCATCCCAAAATCAGCCCCACAAACAAACACTAAAAAATTAACAGATGACAAGGGAGATATTATGGGACAATTGACACCGGATATGATCATGGTGCTCGTTATGATCGGTTTGGCTATTTTTCTGTTCATTGTGGAATGGGTCAGGGTGGATGTGGTGGCCATCCTGATGATGGTGGCCTTGCCGCTTTTACACCTGGTAACCCCCAAAGAGGCCTTTGTGGGACTGAGCAGTAACGCGGTGGTGTCCATCATCGCCGTCATCATTATCGGTGCTGGCCTTGACAAAACAGGTATGATCAACAAACTGGTAAAACCCGTTCTGGCGGTGGCAGGAAACAGCACCTCCCGGATCATCGTGGCCATTTCTTTTACGGTGGCCATTATTTCAAGTTTTATGCAAAACATCGGAGCGGCGGCCCTGTTTTTGCCAGCCATCCAGCGCATCAGTAAAATGCAGAAGATCCCCCTGAGCCGTCTGCTCATGCCCGTGGGGTTCAGTGCCATTTTGGGTGGAACCATCACCCTGGTGGGCTGTTCTCCTTTGATTCTGCTCAATGATCTTTTGCTTCCCTTTAATTTAGAACCTTTTGGGCTTTTTGATGTCACCCCCATCGGTCTTGCACTGTTGGTCAGCGGCATTACCTGCTTTGTTTTGCTGGGTCGGTTCATCCTCCCCCAGGGGGAGTGCCAGGGGACAGAGGACAATGAGGCCTTTTGCACAATCGACGGCCTTGAAGCAAATGAGGCGGAAGTAAATTCCCATTATGAGCTCACCACCTCCGAGGATTTCATGGATTATCGTGATCCGGTGCGGGTGGAGGATCTTCGCCGTCGTTATCTTGTTAATGTGTTGGCATTGACAGAACCCCCTGATTTCAAAACGCTTTCTCCGTCTCCAGAAACAGAAATTCGTGCAGGGGTTGATCTTGTGGTCTGCGGCAGGCAAAAAGATGTGGAACGCATGGCCCTTGCCGAAGAGATGGAACTCAAAGAGACCATTGATTGTTACAGCAGTGAATTTGACACGTCAACCTCGGGTACTGTGGAGGCGGTTGTCTCTCCCAGATCACCATTTGCCGGGCTGACACTGGCGGAAATTCGCATTCAGGATCGGTTTCGTGTGACACCCCTGGAGATTCATCGCCAGGAAAAAACATACCGGGCTGACATTGATTCCATTGCCCTGCAGACCGGAGATGTGATCCGATTTTACGGTACTTGGAAACGGCTGAAATCCCTGCATCGGGAAGCCGGGCTTCTGTTCAGTATGCCGACGGATCTGGAGGATATGCGGCCGGAAAAGGCCCTCTGGGCGGGCGGTTGGCTGGTGCTTTCCCTGGTCATGATCATGGGATTTGATATCCAACTGTCCGTGGCATTGATGACCGGTGCCCTTGGCATGGTGATTACACGGGTTATAAATATTGATGAGGCGTACCAGGCCGTGGACTGGCGAACCATTTTTCTGCTGGCCGGGCTGATTCCTCTGGGCATCGCCACCCAGAAAACAGGCACTGCCGAGTGGATTGCAGGCAGTATTCTCAGTGTTATCGGTGATGTTAGCCCCATCGTACTCTTGACGGTGATCGGCATTCTGTCCACCCTGTTTACCTTGGTCATCTCCAATGTGGGGGCCACGGTTCTTCTGGTACCCCTTGTGGTGAACATGGCCATTGCTGCCAATGTGGATCCGAGAATGGCGGCACTGGTGGTGGGGCTTGCCACAAGTAATTCCTTTATGCTGCCCACCCATCAGGTCAATGCGCTTTACATGGGACCGGGCCGATATCGTACCGTGGATTTCATAAAGGCCGGAAGTCTGATCAGTGTGGTTTTCCTGGTGGTGATGATTGCAATGATCAGTTTGATTTACGGTATTTAACAAAAGGAGCATAGCAGAATGCCAATTATTACTATATCCAGAGGCTCCCATTCCATGGGTAAAGCGGTGGCTGAAAAAGTGGCAGCAAAGCTTAGATACTACGTTCTGAGTCGAGACTTGATGCTCAAGGCCAGTGATAAATTTCATGTTTCCCAGCAGACCCTGCTCCAGGCACTCCATGATGCGCCCGGACTCAAGGACAGATATAAAAATACAAAGCAGATTTATATTGCCTATGTCCGGGCCACTTTATTGGAAATGGTTGCTGAGGATAATGTGGTCTATCACGGACTGGCGGGCCATCTTCTCTTGAAGGGGCTGGACCATGTGCTCAAGATCCGCATCATCGCAAACCTGGAGAGTCGTGTGATGCAAAAAATGAGAGAAGAAGGTATTTCCCAGCATGACGCCCGGGCTGTTATTCTCAAAGACGACGATCAGCGAAAAAAATGGACCCGTAAAATATATAATGTCGATCCCACGGACAATACCCTGTACGACATGGTGATCTGCATTGACAAACTCTCCGTGGACGATGCGGTTGAATTCATCTGTGGTGCCGCCAATACAAAGTCCTTTCACTCAACGGATGCCTCCCTTAGAAAAACGCAGGATTTAAGCCTTGCCTGTAATGTCAAAGCTGCTCTGGTGGCTGAATTCCCGGAAGTCGGGATTACCTGCGAATATGGAAACCTGCTGCTCTATGCAACGGAAAAGACTGCCCATAATGGAAAATTCAAGAAACTTCTGACATCCCTTCAACAGGATACCCCGGGAATTTTTAATCTTGAAGTTCGTTCAGGTGTGCCAGCTCCCCTGGATGCTGTTTAAAAACAAGGCCCCTAAACCGCACAGAAGAACTATTAGACCATAAGGAGGACATTATGTCCGTTCTACTTTTTGCTTCGGAAAACCAGGAATTGGAAGATAAAATCGCCCAGGAAACTGCCACCCATCTGGGCTATAAAACCCTGAACCATACCTTTCTTGATGAAATTGCCCAGCAGTACGAGCTGGATCCTTCCAAACTCAGGGAGGCAATGGTGTCGCCTCCCTCCATTTTAAGGCGGATGCCCTCCAAATTGTGGGACTATTATCTCTCCTGTGTGGAAACAGCGGTTTTGGACCGGTTACTGGCGGATGACCTTGTCTGTTGGGGGCTGGGGGCACACCTCTATGTTCTGGTGGTGTCCCACGTCTTAAAAGTGCGCCTGGTGGGAGGAGATGGGTCTGTATCCATGACGGACACCAAAAAGGAGCGCCGCCGGGAAAAATGGTCTGTGGCGGCCTGGCAGCGCCGGGAGGCAGACCCCAGGCTTTATGATCTGGTGATTAACCTGGATCAGATCAAACCCGATGAGGCGGTGACCACCGTCGCAGCCACTGTGGGATATCCCCGATTTAAACCCATGACCTATTCCATAAGCAACTTGACGGATCGGGCCATGGCTGCAAAGGTAAAAAATGTGTTGCTGAAAACATTGACCGATATTCATGTCCATGCCCAGAACGGAACTGTTGTGGTGACAACCAGCTGCCTTAAGCGAGAAAAAACAAAGAAGATTGCCGCCATCAAAGAAATAGCCGGAAAGGTGGAGGGCATGGGATACCTGGAGGTACACTGGAACGTGGACCCGGTGAATGAAGCTGCCTTGAGCAACCGTTGATGCAGAGGTGGGGATAGATTTTTAAATCTGTCCCCTAAGCGCACTAAGCGCATTAATAATTTTGAAAGAACCTTTGGTGCTTGTCGCCCTGCCCATTCGTTGTCCCGGCTGGCCATGGTGTGATAAAGCCCACCTTTTGAACCAAGGAGACACAAATGTCAAATCAACTTGAAATTTTGCTGTTGGATGATGAACTTATTGTGGGAAAACGCCTGAAACCTGCATTGGAAAAAATCGGTTGCCATGTGGAGGTTTTCCAGGACCCCCTGGTGGCGATGAAACGAATTGGGGAAAAAGAGTTTGATATTGTGGTCACTGATATATATATGGAAGAGATGGATGGTATGCAGGTGCTGGAGATGGTTCATGATCAATGGCCCCGAACAAAGATCATCATGATCACCGGATATGCCATGATTTCCCTGGCAAGGGATGCCATGGAAAAGGGTGCGTTTGATTTTATTGCCAAACCCTTTAAGCCAGATGATCTGAGAAAAGTTATTGCCAAAGCGGCTGAAGCCCTGGGATCTCCTCTTGATTTCAACGCACCTGTGCATTAATTAAAATGGATAAAAAAATGGAAACACTACAGCAAACTTCAGAGAATCCTGAGAAAAAAAGGGAGGGCGACGACTCCGTGAAACATCTGTATGGTCACATAGCTGACATTCGTGAAGCCCAGCAGACTTTAATGTCACGGCGACATTTCAGTGTGAGGAAACAAATTTATCTGGGTAATGTTCTGGTGTTTCTGTTTGTTCTGCTCATCGCCGTGGTGCTGATTCTCAACAATGAAAAAGTTCAGACCCGGCTGAATTTTCTTGAATTTGTTAATGAATTTTCAGCCGAGGTTCAGCAGGCCCGTCGGTATGAGAAAAATTATTTTCTTTACGGAACCAATCTCAGCGATGCCATTGAAAACATTCATCTTGCCAAGTCACTATTTGCCAGGGAGCTTGATACGTTTTCCGAACTACAGGATCAAATGACCCGGCAGACAATCCTCAACAAAATTGAATCCTACGAATCACTTCTGGGGCAGTTGTTCCAGAAGCAGCAGCAAAATGTGGTGGATCTGCACAAAACCCCTTTTTCCAAAGACATCGAAACCCGCCTTCGGGAATATGGTCAGGAGATTCTTGCCTCGGCTCAAAGCATGATGACCATTGAAAAACGTGCCCTTGAACAATCCCTTGATCACTCTCGAAATTTTCATATTTATTCCATTCTGGTATTACTGGTTTTTCTTGCCATGAACGCCTGGTTACTGGTGGGGAGAATTTATTCCACCCTCAATCGGTTTTCCGTCTATGCCCAGCGCATTGCCTCTGGGGATTTCAGGCCCATTCTGCCTAAACGAAAATTCCGGGATGAATTTACGGATCTGGCCGTGGCCATCAATGAAATGATAAAGGAGATCGATACCAGAGAAGCCGTCCTTATCCAAACCCATAAAATGAGGGCTGTGGGAACGCTGACCTCAGGGGTGGCCCACGAGCTGAACAACCCTTTGAACAATATCATGCTCACAGCCCATATGCTGCTGGAGGATTATCAAGAGCTGTCCGATGACGAGCGTAAAGATATGCTCAAAGATATTACCGAAGAAACAGATCGTGCCCGAAAAATCATACGCAATCTCCTGGACTTTGCCCGGGAAAGCTCTTCTGCCATGGAATCTGTGGATCTGCATAAGCTTTTAAAGGAAACCATCACTCTGCTGGAAAATCAGATCCGTTTATCAGGTATCACCGTGGACATTCAATTTACCGATGATCTTCCCCGGATACATGGGGATGCCCAAAAGCTCCAGCAGGTGTTTGTCAACTTGCTACTTAACGCCATGGACGCCTCGAAGAAAGGGGGGAAAATACAGGTCATGGGATGTCTGGATGAAAAGACCGATGCGGTAAAGGTCACTGTTATTGATTATGGTGATGGCATCCCCCATCACATTGTCTCCTCGGTGTTTGATCCGTTTTTTACCACCAAGCCCAAGGGCAAGGGAACGGGATTGGGGCTGAGCGTATCACAAGGGATTGTGGCCAAGCACGGCGGTACCATAAAGGTAAAAAGCAAAGAGGGCAGTGGATCCAGTTTTACGGTGAACCTTCCGGTGGTGACCTTTCCGGACCATCTCTCTTTTCATCTTTGAAAGCTGTCTTAGTAGGCTTTCTCCGAATATTTCATATTGATTCTTCCGGCTTTATGTTTTATTAAGCAAGGGTGGCTGATACACGATAATCCCGTTTTTTCAGACTGATGTCTGGTAAAACGGGATTATCGCGTGGTGCAAACATAAAAAGTTTAGGATGAAACGGGTGTACATTTCAAACGTACGGCTGGCAAAGGTGGCTGTGCAATGGGGAGGTTTGATATTATCACCCCTGCCGTTGCTGCTGGTCATGGGAATACAAAATCCTTTTCCACCGGTGTGGCGCCTGGCCATTGCCTGCCTGGCCTCCATCAGCGCCCTTGTTTGTGCGCTAACCCTGTTCCGGTGGCCCGGGCCTGGCAAATTTTTCGGAATGGTATCAGGGGGGGCGGCTTTTGTGGCGGCCTTGCCCTGTCTTGTGCTAAATCCCTTTATAGCATTGCTGGGGGCGGTGGCCTTGATCACCGGAGCCTTTGTGTTGCTGGATTTCAGCCCGGGTACTGATCATGACAAGGAAGATATTACCGGGGATCGGACTGTCTTGCGGGGCGCCTGGGAGGAGATTTTTAACCGTCCCGCCGCCATTGTCTTTTTTACTTTTTTGGGATTGTGCCTTGTCGGTACCTTGATGCTGCTCCTGCCAGGTGCCATGGGCAATGCACCGATTATCCTTGTGGATGCGGCCTTTACCTCTGTGAGTGCGGTGTGTGTCACAGGGCTGGTGGTGTTGGACACCGCCATTGATTTTTCCATGACAGGGCAAGTGATTATCCTCATTCTTATCCAGTTCGGCGGGCTTGGTATCATGAGTATCACTACTGTGACCATGCATGCCATGGGGCGGCGACTCAGTTTGCGCCAGGAGCGTCTCATGACCTCCCTGGTGGACACCGACCGCAAAGATCTGGTGGCATCCCTTATGCTGATTCTCAAATTCACCTTTCTGATGGAAGGGGTGGGGGCACTTTTTCTTGGCGGTGTATTCTATGCCATGGGTGATAGTCTTGGCCAGGCTGCATGGCGGGGGAGCTTCACCGCCATATCTGCTTTTTGCAATGCCGGTTTTTCCCTACAGAGTGACAGCCTGATTCCCTATCAGAATGCCCCACTGGTGTTGCACATGGTGGCAGCACTGATCGTTTGCGGTGGCATAGCTCCTGCCACCAGTTTATTGATACCCCGGTGGATTCGAGGAAAGGGCATTCCGGTGACCGCCCGTATAGACCTTGTGACCACATCTGCTTTATTGATTTCAGGGACCTTTTTCATGCTGGCCTTTGAGTGGAATGGCGTGTTATCCGACATGTCTTTTTTCAATAAGATCCACAATGCCTGGTTTCAATCGGCAACCCTTCGCACCGCAGGATTTAATTCCGTGGGGCTTGCCGGTGTCATGAGTCCCACTTTTCTTGTCATGCTGTGTCTGATGTTCATCGGAGGATGTCCCGGGGGGACCGCCGGTGGGATAAAAGCCACCACCATTGCCATTTTGGCAATGACCTTCTGGGCCAACATCACCCATCGTAACGGGGTGATTCTCCAGAATAGAAACATTCGTCCGGGAACGATTTTCCGTGCCATTACCATTGTCATTTCAGGGGGGATGATCTGGTTTTTTGTGGTGTTGATGCTTGAAATCACCCAGCAGATTCCCGCCCGCAGCATTATTTTTGAAGCCACTTCAGCCTTTGCCACCGTGGGCCTTTCCATTGGTGCCACGGCACAGTTTGATCAGATCGGAAAGCTTATTGTCATGCTGGCCATGTTCCTTGGACGTATTGGCCCGCTGACGCTTTTTATGTTATTAAGTGATGCTTCTTTTCCCCCTGTTTCCCGTTGTCCTGATGCAAAAATAACACTCACATAAAGGTGTTTTGATATGATTCAACAAATATTAATCATCGGCCTGGGTCAGTTTGGTATGTCCCTTTCCCGGACCTTGTCCCAAAAAGGCGCTGAAGTGCTGGCCGTTGATCTCCAGAAAAATCTGGTGCAGGAAGCCTCTGTCTTTGTAACCGAGGCCCTGGCCATGGATGCCACCGACGAGGTCGAACTTGCCCGGCTTCATCCCGGAAAACGGGATGCCGTGGTGTGCGCCATTGGGGATGATTCAAAGGAACAATCCATTATCTGTACGGCATTGCTTCGGCAGATGGGGGCACCCTTCATCGTTGCCCGGGCCAATGATAAAATGCACCAGCGTATTCTGCATCTGGTGGGTGCCCATAAAATTGTAAATCCGGAGCAGGAATTTGGCATGCGGTTTGCCAATCGGCTTTTGTATCGGCATGTCATTGCAGATACGGTCATTGGAGAAGACCTTAACCTAACGGAAATTCGCATACAACCTTCCATGGTGGGGAAAAATCTCATTGAGCTGGCATTGCCCAAACGCTTTGGCATCCTGGTGGCGGCCATCCGCCGGGGATCTCCAGACCGCATCATACAACCCTCCCCCCATGAGCCCCTACAGGCCGAGGATAATTTGATGATTGTCTGTAATGAAGCGGCCATTCCCAAATTCATAAAGGGGGTCTGAGCATGAGGACTTCACACACGGTACAAATGGGCGTATGGCTGATGATGGGGTTTAATTTACTCATGGCATTGGGCTCCATTTGGATTTTCATGCGCATGGCCCCGGCCATTGAGGTGATCATTGACCGCAATGAACGTTCCCTTGAGGCCTGTGAACAAATGCTGGCATCCCTTGCCTTGATAGGGCCAGACAGGGCTGTCAACGACGCACTGAAGGCCGCGTTTGTTAGTTCATTCAACCGGGCTGAGAACAATATTACAGAAGCCGAAGAACCGGTGCCCCTGAAGTCCATCAAGGCCGAGTTTGATAAGGCTTTTCTGGGAAACATGGTGGCCCGGCAGAACACGGTTTCCACCATAACGCAGTTGGCGAAAATGAATAGAGAAGCCATGATAAAAGCAGATGTTCATGCCAGACAGTTTGGATATGCCGGAGCCTGGGCCATTGTTTTCATGGCGGTCATTGTTTTTTTTGCAGGGCTGCTTTTCAAGCGCAGCCTTAGCAATAACCTGGTGAAACCCCTGGAGGAAATAGAAGCGGTGATATCTGCCCATCAAAATGGAGATATCATGCGCCGATGCACCGGTACAGATGTCTCCAGGGACGTGCAGGGGGTGTTCAACGGATTAAATGAACTGCTTGACAAAATGCAGTTCCAGACTGTTCCCAGCAGCAATTTTCGGGCCTGGTTTTAAGCTGAGGACTTGGAGTGCTCCCATGTCGCCCATCGACACAACAAAGATTATAATGTAAATGGTGCTATACTGCCCCGTTAGCTGGCCTGATCGGAACGGGATCTCGGGGTGGGGCTGCTGTTGGCATTTTTATTTAAAAATTCAGTAACCTGAAGCGGAAAAGGAAACATAATGACGGAACATAAAGCGATTATTTTGTCCAATGATGCTGATGTATATCAGGAAATCCTCCTTGGGGAGGAATTGCCGGGGCTTTTAATTGAAATCTGTCGAGATGTTGATCAGGCAGGCCCGCACCTGCAGGACTGCGATATCATTTTTGGAACCCCGGAGCTTGTGAGCCCGGTGCTGCCCCAGATCCCACGGTTGAAATGGGTGCAGTCCATGTGGGCGGGCATCACCCCTTTTCTGGCACCGGGCATGCGGCGGGATTATCTTTTAACCGGGGTAAAAAAGGTGTTTGGCCCCATGATGGCCGAGTATGTGATCTGTAATATGTTAATGCACGAACGCCAGTCCCTTGGCCGCTTTAAAAACCAATTGGAAAAACAGTGGGACACCACACCGCCAGGGACACTTATGGGGAAATGCGTGGGAATCATGGGGCTTGGCTCCATTGGCATCGCCATTGCCGGGGCGGCAAAATTTTTTGGCATGAAAACCCGGGGATTTTCACGAACCCGAACCCAGTGTGAGGGCATTGATAACTGTTATCTGCACCAGGACTTGATGGCCTTTGTTCAGGGCTTGGACTATCTGGTGTGCGTGCTTCCGGACACCCCCGATACTTGTGGACTAATTGATGAGGCCCTGCTTCAAACCCTGCCTGACACAGCCCTTATCATGAACGTTGGCAGGGGAAACGTCATCCATGAACCGTCTCTGATAGGGGCCTTGGAAAATGGAAACATTGCAGGTGCTGTGCTGGATGTATTCCAAGAGGAACCCCTGCCGCCTGATCATGGATTCTGGGAAACCCCCAATACCCTCATCACCTCCCACACGGCGGCGCTGAGTTTTCCCTGGCAGATCGCCCCCATCTTTGCCACAAATTATCGACGGTTCATTAACAATGAGCTCCTTTTATACCGGATTGATTTTGACCATGGGTATTAGAGGGGATAACACATCCAAACCAACTTCGATTGAATAGGTAACTCGGTTCCTTCGTTCATGATCCGAATGTATTCCACGGAGGAATAAAGGCGGTTTCGCTTCTGAGCGGTGATCTCTTTAACGACCCCCAATTATTCAAACTGTAAAGCGGGAATGAAGGATGCCTGATATTGCATGATAAAAAAATTCAAATTGGTAGTTTATTTTCGTCCAAGTCCCTAACCACAATTGATTTTGTGGCGCATGAAAGACTGTTTTGTGCGCCACAAAGTTGTTTTTGGCTCGTTCATGCGCATCAAAAGACCTCGTGGCCTTCGGCAATATTGAGCAAGGACAGAAAACTCAGGACGGCTGAACGCTGCCCACTGGCTTCCACAAAGGTTTTCAGCATGGCAAGCCGGACCAGCAAATCTGCTGTTTCCTTATGGAGAGACTTCTCCCAGGTGCTCATGGCCTCGGGCAGTTTGTCTGCTCCTATAAGAATAAAACTGGTCTGTTCCATGCTACAGCCAACAGGAGCAATCCAGTTGGGAATCCTCCGGTACTCTTAAGTAAGGTGTCCCTGGAATTGGGGGAAGATTGCGGAATCAACAAGCTTGCCTTGATTCTAACCATCGTTTGAAAGAATTCTGACTCTCCCCTGAAGGTGTCCCGGAAATTATACCTTGGACGCTGATATCCTCATCGATATCTCTCCAGTGCATCCCTTGCCCACCCCCAATAAGCCGCCAATTATTTCTTTCACCCACAGAAGCCTCTTGAAGCCGTGGATACCACGCAAGGGGAACGCTTATGGTTCGTCCGTCGTCAAGTTCAACGGTAAGAGTGTCCTCTGTTACGTTTAAATTGTTTGCCTTTGGAATATTGATTTTAACCGCTAAAGTAGTCATTCCATGCCCCCATTATTTCCACCTGATGTTTTTCAACAATGGATAAAACTTTTTTTATTTCAGATCTGTTAAACCCGCCACTACTTTAAAGCCTTACCGGGTCCACCCAGACTTTTGCAAGGTTATTTTCACGTTCAACATGAACATGGATGGGCTCTCCATGGTCACCGGAATAAAAAAAGAACCGATAAGACCCTATCCGTAATATCGTTGGCATATATCAAAACCCCCATGTGTGATCATTTATCAAGTATAAAACATGGACGTAGAAATGAAAACAAAATTCATGGATTGTGGTTTAAACTTCTGGGGATCAGGTTGGGCGGTAATGGGACTGAGAAAAAGACTTATGACGCACAAATCCCCGAAGATGACACAGCGGTATGCTCATTTGAGAGATGAGGCATTGAAGAGTGGAGCCGGGCAGATTGATGAAATAATGAGGCATAGAGAGGATAAAGTACTGGATGAAAAAGCCGATAAAAAAATAAGTTGATCAATTTTACTACTATGTGCGACACCCCTTAACTCATGAGTCCTAAGTTCTTATAACTAATTGAAATCATTAATAGTTATGAAATCAATATTTATGATCCAAGGTCAATCATTTCAGTTAATTAGCCAATGCCTGTACAAAACAGGCAGAGAACTTATGACTGACGAGATATTAACAATAAAAAAATACTGCTATTGCTCCTTCAAAGATAAAAACCGTGGAGCAGTATCCATATTCAGGGCAAACGCATTAAAAAAATACAAAGGTGTGAGCTTTTTAAATATTAACCGCCCTGGGGGTATCCATTCCCTGGGGCTTGCCATCAAACAAAAAACATTTTCCAGCTTAAAGGAAAAATTCAATGAAAAAGAACTCCGGGAAACCGTCAGAGAGTTTGACATCGCAGGAGAACTCCAAGCCCTCACAGAATCAGAAGCAAGGTACATACTCAAGTTCGGTTCCATTGACTCCTTCAGAAATAAAATCATTGCAGAAGGAAAGGCTCAGGGGCGATCGGATCTCAACGGCGTATTTAAAGAAGCTGTTCAATACCAAATAGCCTACCACGGCACCACCCACCAATGACAGCCAGACCTTTTTATTTCCTGGGGCTGAATCTTTTGGGATGCCTGTAAATAGGGGTTCGCAAGATTTGCGGAGTGGTGGTCTATGCTAAGAATTGCTAAGGTTGAAGTATAATTTTATGTTAAGAATTGTTAAGATCAAAACATTAGGAAACCATATATTTTGTTCACCCCAAAATTCCTGAAAACCCCATGTTTGGACACGGGGTAAAACCTAAGAAAACCTAATGTTTGGGTTACTCAAAAACCTCAAAAAACCTCAAATATGGGTGCTGAGATAAAACCTTACAAAACCTTACATTTGGGTTGCTACATAATGCTACATAATGCTACATTTGCCCCAATGCAAAACATGGCTTTTTATTTACTACATAATACTACATTTCCCCCCACACAAAAATATCAGAAAACATCATATTTCAAAAACGGGTATGGTTCTATGAGCCAAGGGGACATGATTATAATTTAATTACCAGCAAAAAAACATGGGGGAAATATGATCAACAAAGTTATTTCAGGAGCACAAACGGGAGCAGACCGGGGAGGCATTGACGCAGCCATTGAAATGAATATTCCATATGGCGGGTGGATACCCAAGGGTAGAATGGCAGAGAACGGTGTTGTTTCTGCTGAATACACTTTAATGGTGGAAATGACCCGGGGAGGATGATACCCTAAACGGATAGAACAGAATGTCATTGACTCTGATGAAGCCGTGGTGTTCAGCCATGAGATGTTCATTATTATTTGGGCCTGTTTTTATTTAAAAATGGGTGTCAAGCTAACTTATGCTTGATCAAACTACCCTTGGTGTGAAATAAATTCAGAATACATCTATTTCTATTTACCGAACAGTATAATTGCTTGTTGAGTTAATATATGCCATGAACATGAAATATAAAATTTTTAAAATTGAGACATATGATAAAATTGAACAGTTAGGGACGAAGGAAAAATTTTGGTTTTACACAAAAAAGGATCTTTTGATCAAGTTGTTCAAGATTGGACGTCCAGGAACTGGAGAAAATTGGGCTGAAAAAGCCACTTTCGAGATTGCGAAGTTGCTTAAAATTCCTTGCGCTTCATATGATTTTGCAATTTGGAAAAATACGCCAGGGGTTCTTTCTCCAAGTTTTGTACCAGAATTTTGCAGACTGATCCATGGAAATGAATTGTTGCTCAATTTTATTAGTCCCAATTACCCAATAGATCAAAGATACAAAGTGACTGAGTACAAATTATCATCTGTTGAGTCGTTTCTCATTAATTTATCCAATATTGTAAATTTGCCGATAGGATATGCTCAAAATGATAAAATTAGGTTCCCAATTGATATTTTCATTTCTTATATAATGTTTGATTGTTTAATAGCCAACCCAGATCGACATCATGAAAATTGGGGTATTCTTTTGGATAGCAAACACCAAAAATATTATTTGGCACCGACTTATGATCACGCTTCTGGACTTGGTTGTAGAGTGTCTGACAAAGAAAGAAAAAATAGGCTTACCACAAAAGATAAACGTTATTCTGTAAAAGCTTTTGTTCGAAAACCAAAAACACCATTTTATGACAGGAAGTCCAAGGGTATAAAAACGATTGATGCATTCAAAATGCTCATAAAGAAGAATGAAGTTGCAGCAGATTACTGGTTAAATCAATTATATTTATTATCGGATGATGCAATAAAAAATATATTTGACAAAATCCCTGAAGATCTAATAAGTAGTGCTGCCATTGATTTTGCAATAGCAATAATCAAGGAAAATAAAAAACGATTGTTAGCTATTAAGGAGGGCTAATCTTAATGTTTTCACAACTAATTTTAGCATGGAAAAATCATTACACCCACGAATGGGTACCTGTTGGTAAATTATCTTTTTCCAAAAAAAAATATTATTTTCAATATACAAAAAAAGCCAAAACAATGTTTGAAGAGGGTGAGTTTGCGCCGTTTTCACATATGACTCTTATGGACCTTATTTATGAATCAGAGGAACTTTTTCCAATTTTCAAAAATCGATTATTGCAAAAATCAAGGCCAGAATACCAAGACTATTTGAGCTGGCTTCATCTATCAAGTTCAACTGTTTCTCCAATTGAAGAATTGGCAAGGTCTGGTGGAATTAGAGGTACAGATGATCTGCAATTATTTCCGTATCCAGAAGAAAAAGATGGGAATTATGAGGTTACTTTTTTTAGCCATGGGATTAGGCATTTACCATCCTCTTATATCAATCGATTGAATGACTTAGGAGAGGGGGAAAAATTATATATTATGGTAGATATTCAAAACAAATTTGATCCCCATGCATTAGTTCTCAGGACAGAAGACCCCATTGAAATTGTAGGGTATGTTCCAAGATTTTTTTCATTTGATTTTAATTCATTAATAAAATCAAATGGACAAAAAAATGTAATTGTTACAGTGGAAAAAATCAATTTGAATTCACCGTCTCAATTTAGGCTGTTGTGTCAGTTTAAAACGTTATGGCCTAACGACTTCAAACCTTTTGAAGCTGAAGAGTTTATTTAATGAAAATATAGGCAAGCGCTTCTGGGTGGCAGAGAATCAAAATACCCTGGGAGGGGGGATTGTTAAAGACGCGTTGGTGACCATTGGATATGCCCGGTACCGGGCAGGATGATAATGTGGTCCGGGAGACGGTGGTTCCCTTTCTCTTTGCCGGGTGATGTCAAGTATATCCGGTGCTGTCATGTTTGCCCTGGGGCTTATCCCTGCCAGAGACTTATTACACCCCGGATGCAATAATTCAAACCCCTGGGGCTGGTGCTCAGTTTTGAGCAGTAAAAAAGATAACACGAAAAATTGGGGCATCTTTCCAGAACCAACCATCCAAGAAAGATGCGGTTAAAATTTCGCTCCTTACTTTTAAGGGCCGAGATTAAATTCACTCACCCCCAAAATGGGGAGAGGTGGCAGGACATCTGCTCAAAGTTGAGCAGATCTTTTTTAAATGCCGGGGAGTCTTAAACCTTGCTTTGACATAATGGGCCCCAAAGGTCTGATGCACAAAAACGGTGTGGCAGGTGTTCAAATGAGTTGATGTCCTAAAATGGGCGATTAACTTTCCCCATTGCAGGATCACCAGACAAACCACCTCATTTTTGGGGTGGTTGAATATTCAGATTTAAAATCCGAAAATAATACCGCCTATCCAAACCACTGCCCAAATCTGGACGGTGAAAATCTCATATCTGAATTGATTTTCTACCGGGCACAGCACCCAGGGGAAGCAAGCTCGGTTAAAGACTTTCCCTTTGCCGGGGTACGCTCAAATCTGAGCAGACCTTTTTCTGAGCATACTGGGGAACCCTGGATGGAGCCATAATCATAAAAACAGGTATGGTTTGTTGTCCGATGGATGGAAGGCGGGGAATTATAAACGTGGGGGACGGATATCAGGGATGTGGAGAATTGTTAATCCATGATGAATAAACACCAGGTGGTTTAACCTTTTGTGGCTTTTGCTACTATTGCTCTTAAGAATGGAAAAATAAAATTCATACACCAGATAGGGGAACAACCCCTTTTGCTACTATTGCGGATATTGCTCCTAATATTAAAAAAAACAACAATAGATAATCAGTATCACATCAGTAGTATTTACCTACCTTTTGATCATATTGCTCAAGATCCCTTAAAAGTCATTTTAAAGTATTATTATTGTATAATATATTTCATTTTAAGGACTATAGGAGATTATGATCAATATCTCTTCTGGTGATGAATAGATATGCTCTGATAATTTCTATTTGGATAAATTCTTGATTTTTCTTCTGATGGATAATTATGTGGGGGGATTCTACCAAAACTGATGAATTTGTGGGGGATAGTGTGGGGGACGGCATTTTTTTCCATAAAAAAAAGGGTTCAGCAATTAAGCTAAACCCTTGAATTTATTAATTGGTGACCCCACGGGGAATCGAACCCCGGCTTCCGGCGTGAGAGGCCAGCGTCCTAACCGCTAGACGATGGGGCCACAAAAACCATTCTTTTATATAGAGGGATGAGTTGTTTGTCAATAAAAAAGTGAGGGGCATGTTTAAATAACCGTGGGGTCACCAAATTAACGACGCCAAAAAACAGAATTGCAGAAAATTGGCTTTTGCATTGACAGAGCCGAAAGGTGTGATAATCTTTTTTAATTAAAGCTTGCCCAATAGTCATCCCGTGATTTTTTGCGGGACAAACCCATTTCTCAATGGAGGAAAAACATGGACGCAATTCTTGTGGAATATAATGTCAGAAAAAATACATTGGATTTTGTAAAAGAGGGCATGGTTGAGGATTGGGTAGCTGTGTGCAGACGTTTCAATGATGATGTTCACCGCGTTCGCGACGTGGATGATATTGAGACGTACACCGCACTCTATGAATGCTTTGATGAGAAAGACAAAAAGCACTATTATCTGGTGAAAGAGGAGGAGTCTCTTTTTGAAATACGCCATAAAAATTTTTTGAGTAAAATTGGCAGATAAATGAACAGGGCATTTTGGATAAATGCCCTGATGTTATAAATAGTTCAGGAATCGGCTTTTATATTTTTTTTCCGGATTCCTTTTTTGGCACCTACCATAAAATAAATAAACCACCCAACAAAAGGCACCAAAGAAAGTGCGCCCCACAACGCTTTGGCCTTAATGGAACCAAAATCCTTTAAAATAATGTCCACCATGGCCAGCATGGTCAATCCCCAGAAAATGGCACCAATGCCAGCAACAAATACAAATGTATCCATAAATATACCCAGTTATCCCTTTAATTTATCTGAAATTTTAAGCAACGTGTCCACATAATAGTTACTGTGGTTGTACTTGTAAAGAATCTTGTGGGCCTTCTGGCGGTTGACATTGGGCTTCCAGCCATATCGTTTCAGATAGTTTGCAATGCTGTGGATGGCATCTGGATGTTCAAACAGGTTGATCTTGCCATCTTTATTGCCATCTTTTCCAAGGGTAAGGGCGTTACTTGGCATGAACTGAGAGATTCCCATGGCACCGGCATAGGAGCCTTTCACAGCCACTGGGTCAATTTTTTCCCGTTGGGCAAATCTTAGAAATGCCTGGAGTTCTGCATAGGCCCACTGGGATTTTTTAACCACTTTTTTATCAAATTTTTTTCTTGTAAATCGTTTAGAGTCTGACAAAGACGCCCACAGCGCTTCTTTGTTTTTCTTTTCTGACAGGGCTGCCATGGTGGAAAGAGTGTTGATGACAGGACGGTTTCCAAGGTAGGTTCCCAGTCGTGTCTCCACAAGAATAATGGCAGTGATGACGGTTTTATCCACCCCATAAATGTCTTCTGCCGATTGAAGGTCTTTTTTGTGCTCTGCCATGTATTTTAATGCATTGGAGATGGATTTTCGTGATAGAAATTGATCATAGTTCAAGCTTGATTCTGAATGGACAAAGAATAGAGAAACCCCTTTTAGAGAAAATGAAACCTTTGGGTTTGTAAATGTACTTTCAATGTAATCCCGGGAAAAACCATCCTTTATAAGACGATTCTCCAACTGGTTCAGTTCCTGGGAGGCTTTTGCCTCATTCGCCCATGTGGGGGCTGGGCCGCTAAAGGTGAACATCAGAATCAATGAAAGAATAATGAGGAGGAATCGACCATGATTTGTCATTGCAGGTTGGTGATATGTCATAAGTTTGAATTTCTCCTGTTAGAGTTGTTATTGATGCCGGATAAGTCTACAAGTGTTGATCTACTTTAAAGGTTTAAAATAAATGATTATTATCTCCAAACATCATCCAAAATAACTTGGGTAAGGAGATAATAATATGAGCATTGTAGAGGAAAAATTTCAGAATGAACAGCAAAAAACATCTGATGAAAACGCAAAGTATTGAACAATTTTTTTTGACAAACCATAGCATCAATAGTTACGACACACCCTGAAATATCAAGTAAGTTAAGCAACTGTGGAATTGCGGTTATTTCATTTGATTTTTCCTCTGTTTTCACCTGCCCCAGAACCATATTCACCTCTGAGGCCCATGCACTGACCATATGGATTGCTGATTTACCATTTTTTTTGTTCTGAGAACCTCTCAGAGTTTTGCCATCAACGGCAACTATTTTGTTTTTCATCAAATTTTTTATTAATGCAACCCAATTTATAAATGCGGTTCTAAACTCATTCGGATTCATAAGAATAAATACTCATCTTATAAGTACCCATGCATATGTTTTTCGGTATTTCACAGAGATATACCATTGATATTTATGAGTTTTATTTGAGGAATGTATGCTCGGGTACTTAGTATCATGATAATGCGTTTACCCTGCACCTTGCCCTGCCCGGTTCCGCAGACATGGAAGGGCCTCTCAGCGTGCGACACAGACCTGATCCCGTTCTCCTAAATTGAAATTTATATCCGAATCTGATAAGCTCTCGATGATAAAAAACAGCAGGTTAATTTTATCTAAAAGTTAATCAAAAACATAACAGGGGTTGAATGGATCATATCATGGATATTGAAACTAAAATTGCGGCTGCCGCAGGCAGAGAAATGGCTGATATCCTGTTTATCAATGGCAACATCATCAATATCTTCACCGGAGAAATCCACCAGGAGTCCGTGGCCGTTAAAGATGGCCACATCTGCGGAATTGGTGAATATGAGAGCCAGGAGGTAGTGGATCTTAAGGGACGGTACATGGCACCGGGGTTCATAGACAGTCATGTACACATTGAAAGTTCCATGGTAACACCGGAAATTTTTGCCCGATCTGTGGTTCTCCGGGGAACCACAACGGTGGTGGCCGACCCCCACGAAATTGCCAATGTACTTGGCATTGACGGCATCACTTATATGATGCAGGCAGCTAAAAATCAACCTGTGAACATTCTGTTTGCCCTGCCTTCTTGTGTTCCGGCCACTGCCATGGAAACTTCGGGGGGAACCTTGGAAGCCCCGGATCTGGAACCGCTTTTTTCACACAAATCTGCCTGTGCCCTGGCAGAGATGATGAACTACCCCGGCGTCATATTTGGGGACCCCGGGGTGATGGCAAAACTCAAAATGGCCCAGAAATCAGGAAAACCCGTGGATGGTCATGCCCCGGGGCTCACAGGAAAGGAGCTTAACGCCTATGTAGCCGCCGGTATTAACAGCGACCATGAGTGTACCACCTGGGAGGAAGCACTGGAAAAATTAAGGTTGGGGATGCATATCATGGTGCGGGAAGGTACCTGTGCAAGGAATTTAGAAGCCCTGATGCCAGCCATCACCGATCATACCTGGCCCCGCATGATGTGGTGCACCGATGACAGACATCCCGGAGATATTTTATCCCAAGGTCATGTGGATTATATTATTAGGAAGGCCATTTCACTGGGGCTTGATCCTGTCCGGGCCATACAGATGGGCACCATCAACTGTGCCCGGTATTTCGGCATTAAAGACGCCGGGGCCATTGCACCGGGCCGGAGGGCCGACTTTGTCATCTTCCGGGATCTGGAAAAATTGAACATTGAAAAAGTGTATACCCGGGGTATCCTGGTGGCAGAGCAGGGAACCCTTGCCCCCCATATTCAAGAGACCCACCCATCCCCCTGCCCGGCCACAATGAATGTAAGCATGGATGCCATTGATTTTTCCATCCCGATGATGGGTTCCCGGGTAAGGGTGATCAAAGCCATTGCCCACCAGGTGGTCACAGGGCTTGAAATCATGGATGTCTTGGAAAAAAAGGGATGTGTCGTGGCAGATCCTTCCCGGGACATGGCAAAGATTGCGGTTATAGAGCGTCATACCGGAAAAACCGACATGGCCAGGGGATTTGTCACAGGCATGGGCCTTTTAACCGGGGCACTGGCCTCCAGCGTGGCCCATGATTCCCACAACATTATTGTGGTGGGAATGGATGATGGGGATATGATGCAGGCTGTTAAAGAGGTTGTTACCATGGGGGGGGGCCTCAGTGTGGTCAATGCAGGTCGAACCCTGGCCACCGTCCCCCTTCCCGTGGCGGGTTTGATGTCTCCAAGCCCCATGGAGCAGGTTCACCAGGAGATGGAGGTGGCCATTGAAACGGCCCAGGCCCTGGGATCTCCTCTTGACGATCCCTTTATGACCCTTGGATTTCTGGCCCTGCCGGTGATTCCCCATCTTAAAATCACTGATAAGGGACTTGTGGATGTGGATAAATTTGAATTAGTGGATCTTTTTGTATAACATACATGGCAGTCACCACTGCCACAACGAAGTAAATATTCGGCTTGGTACTGTAAATGTTTGACCAGCACCCCATATTCGCTTAGTTGGGACTGCGTAGCATACTATTGCTATGTGAGCAGGCCCAAATGAGTGAAGATGGGGTGCTGGCCGAATATTTACACAACGAAAAATGAAAGTCTTTTAATCCAGGGTGTTGCTGAGACTTTCTTATAAAACATACATGTCCTGTAGGACACAACGAATATTGGGTCGTAGACGCGGAGCCAAATGATATCATGCCGCCCCCCCCCGACGGGTAATGGGCCCGGCCCGGAACCGTTAGACGGCCCAATTGGCCGGTTCCTATTACCCATCGGGGGGGGGCTCTGCTGAGGGTACTTGGACACTTCATTTTCATATAAAGTACCCATGCATATGTTTTTCGGTATTCCACAGAGATATACCGTTGATATTTATGGATTTTATTTTGAGGAATATATACTCGGGTACTTAAAGTTGCAACTATTTGCCGACAAATTAAGGATGGAAATAAAATGAATGTGGATGGAAAAGAGATGCGACCCATCTGGTTTGATGCTGCATCAAAAACCCCCTGGGTCATTGACCAGAGGAAATTGCCCCACGAGCTCATCACGGCCAATCTTGACTCTGTGGATGCCGTAATTGAAGCCATACAGGAGATGTTTGTCCGGGGAGCCCCGCTCATCGGTGCCACCGGCGCCTTTGGGGTTTACGTGGCCCTTTTTGAAAACAAAGGCAAAGGGATGAATGACAAGGGCCTCATCCATGAATGCCAACGAATAAAAGACTCTCGTCCCACGGCGGTGAACTTGGCCTGGGGGGTGGATCGGGTACTTCAGATAGTTTTACCCCATGAAACCCATGAAGCAAGAATAACCGCAGCCCTGGAAGAATCTCTGGCCATTGTGGAGGAAGAGGCAGAAAATTGCAGACTTATTGGCATCCATGGCCTTTCTCTCATTGAAGAGATCAGCCGCACCAAGAAAGACGGCCCTGTGAATATTTTAACCCATTGCAATGCCGGGTGGTTGGCCACGGTGGAATACGGCACAGCCACAGCCCCCATGTACACGGCCTTTGACAAAGGCATTGACATCCATGTGTGGGTGGATGAAACCCGTCCTTTAAACCAGGGGGCACGGCTCACGGCCTGGGAGCTTGGCAAACACGGCATTGCCCACACCGTCATCACCGACAATGCCGGGGGCCACCTCATGCAGCACGGTATGGTAGATCTGGTCATAGTTGGCACCGACAGAACCACCCGCACCGGAGACGTGGCAAACAAGATCGGCACATACCTCAAGGCCCTGGCAGCAAAGGACAACAATGTCCCCTTTTATGTGGCCCTGCCCTCCAGCACCTTTGATTGGACACTGCGGGACGGCGTTGCCGAAATTCCCATTGAAACCCGTGATCCCCATGAAATAACCCACATACAGGGGCTGGATAAAAACGGTGAAATCGCAACCGTCATGGTGCCTCCGGCCACCAGTCCGGCTGCCAACCATGCCTTTGACGTAACCCCGGCCCGACTGGTGTCTGGATTCATCACGGAAAGGGGGCTGTGCAACGCTTCTGAAGCATCTATTCTGTCCCTTTTTCCAGAACAGATCTGAGCCTTTATCCTGGAGGGATAGGGAGTCAGGCTTGGCTTATTGGCGTTATAGACTAAAAATCATGGAAACTGCAAAAACTGTGATAATGCCAATAAGCCAAACTTGACCCCATGGATCTTTGGGGGTCATGTGAAGGAGACCAAAATTTTTTGGATTTTTATGAATGAGTTAAACCCAAGAATCGGTTAAAAATGATCCCAAAGGATTTAGTGCTTGACAACGAAACCATAAACTACATAATAAAACCCATGCTGACTGATATTGAAAAAAAAGTTGTGGCTTCCCTCCAAGGGAATATCCCTGTGTGCCAACGCCCTTTTCTGGCACTGGCTGAAACCATTGGCATTCCGGAAGAAAAATATCTGGATATCGTGGCCCGGCTCAACGAGCAGGGCATTATCCGACGGTTTGGTGCCACCTTGAAACACCAGAAATCCGGATTCAAAGCCAATGCCATGGTGGCCTGGAAAGTGGATGAAACCCGGGCACGGGCCGTGGGAGAAATCATGGCATCCTTCCAGGAGGTGACACACTGCTACCGAAGAGATCCGGCCCCCACCTGGCCTTACAACCTTTACACCATGGTTCATGCCGCAGATGAAGCCACCTGCCATGCCATTGCCGGAAGAATTGCAACGGCCGCAGGCGTGGATGAGGATGACTACACCCTGCTCTTCAGCCGCAAAGAGCTGAAAAAAACCTCCATGCAATATTTTAAATGAGCCGGACGTGACCCCTCCCCATATCCTCTGTGTCAACCCCTGGATACACGACTTTGCCGCCTATGATTTCTGGGCCAAACCTTTGGGATTACTGGGCCTTGCAGCCATTTTAAGAGATCATGGCATGGGGGTGAGTTTTCTGGACTGTCTGGATCGGTTTCATCCCCGGGCAGAATCTTCGGTAAAGGTGCTCAAAGATGGCAGGGGCCCCTTCAGAAAAAAAGAGATCCCCCTTCCCCAGGGCGTGGAAGAGATCGGCCAAAGATTTTCACGCTATGGCATAGAGCCTGACTGGTTCCGCCAGGATCTTAAAAAAACCCCTCCACCGGATCTTATTTTTGTCACCTCCATGATGACCTACTGGGCCCCGGGGGTTCGGGAGACCATCTCAGTTATCAAAGAAATTTTTCCCCAGGTACCGGTGATTCTGGGGGGAGTCTATGCCTCTTTATGCACCGACCATGCCCGAAATTCATCCCTGGCAGACCAAGTCATCACCGGTGGTGGAGAAACCCAACTGCCTGGTATCATCCACGCTCACACCGGATTTTCCTTTACCCCGAAATATAATTTCAATGATCTGGATGCCCTGCCCCGGCCCGCACTGGACTTGGTTTCAAAAATGGCCTATGCCCCCATTCTCACCTCCAGGGGGTGTCCCTTCAGTTGCAGTTATTGTGCCTCCTCATTTTTGGAAAAATACCTCCGACACCGATCTCCAGAGACGGTATTCCAGGAGATCCAACACTGGCACAAGGCCCATGGTGTTAAAAATTTTGCATTTTATGATGATGCCCTGCTGATCCACCCGGAAAATCATATTATTCCCCTGCTGAAAAAAATCATTGATTCCGCCATGCCCCTGTCTTTTCATACCCCCAATGCCATGCACATCCGTCAGATCAGCCAGGAAATAGCAAATATGATGTTCCAGGCAGGATTTAAAACCATTCGATTGGGACTTGAAACCGCAGATTTTTCACCCTCAAGGCCCTGTGACCACAAGGTCAAGGGAAATGAGTTTTCCCTGGCCGTGGATCGATTGAAACAAGCAGGCTTTGCATCGGAACAAATCGGGGCCTATCTATTATGTGCCCTTCCGGATCAACTCCCCAGTGCCGTGGCCCGCTCCATCATGGCAGTTAAAGAAAAGGGCATACAACCCGTGTTGGCCTATTATACCCCCATTCCCCATACCCCCATGTGGAAAACCGCCTGCCAAATCTCCCGGTTTGATCTGAATAAAGATCCTGTTTTCACCAATAATGCGCTGCTTCCCTGTATGGATAAAGAAAATGCATTCAAAACCATCACCGAACTTAAAGCGTTGACAAGAAGGTAAACCTTTCAAGATAGACAACCTGTTGGCCTTTGTCGTTTTTTATGGTATTTTAGAGCAATATAACCTGTTGTGGGCAGGCCAGGAAAACTTCCAGGCAAGCTCAGCAGAGCCCCCCCCGATGGGTAATCGGAACCGGCCAATTGGGCCGTCTAACGGTTCCGGGCCGGGCCCATTACCCGTCGGGGGGGGGCGGCATGATATCATTTGGCTCCGCGTCTACGACCCAATATTCGTTGTGTCCTACAGGACATGCCCGTTATATAAAAATACACTATCCATCACAAGATGGACACCGGGATAATCCAATATGATTGTATTTGATTTGGAATGCATTAACGGCCACACCTTTGAGGGGTGGTTTGATGACAGCAGTGACTTTGAACATCAATACCAGCAAGGTCTTGTGTCATGCCCTGTGTGTGACACCACATCTGTTGAGCAAAAACTCTCTGCTGTGGCGGTGAGAACATCCTCCCAGGCCACCTCCATCCATAATAGACAACAGGATATGCTCTCCAGAATCAATGATAAACTGACCCATTATGTGGAAAAGAACTTTGAAAACGTAGGTACAAGTTTTACCCGGGAAGCCCTGAAAATCCACTATGGCAGCTCAAGTCCCAAAAATATAAGAGGTACCACCACCCCTGAAGAAGACAAACTCCTGGATAAGGAGGGGGTACCGGTTATAAAATTTTCCCTGCCAAAAAAAGACAAGGAAGAACTGAACTAAAATTTGATAATAATTACTCACATATATGTTTTTCAGTATTCCACTGCCATATATCATTGATATTTATAGATTTTATTTTGAGAAATATATGCCCAGGTACTTACTGAACTACAGGGCGCATTCCCATTTTTCCGGTACATCAGATAACCCATTGATTTCATTAAATCACCATCCATTGGTGCAAAATGAAATATCTTGATAAATCAGAGAATTGGATCTCCAACCGGGAAAATGGAAATGCGCCCGAACTACAATTTGATCATAGGGAGACAACCATGCACGCAAAGTTAAAACTGTTTTTAACAATACCTTTGACCCTCTTTCTGCTGGTAGGATGCAGCAATTTTTCCCTGGATCTCTCTTTTTCCGACATACAGGGTCTGCAAAAAGAGGATCCGATTTTTTTTGATCAGAACAAAGTGGGCCATGTAACCCACATTGCTTATACGGATGCGGGTGAATATATGGTGTCCGTTGACATTGAAAAGGAATTTAAATCCGCCTTTACAGAACATTCACGATTTAAAATCGTCGAGTCTCCCCTCAAGGAACATGAGAAAGCCATTATCATGAGCCTGGCACAAAAGGGAGGAGAGCCACTGAAAAAAGGGATCATCGTAAAAGCCATTCCCCCCTCTCCCATCCAGGGATTAACCCCTTTTATTGACTCACTCAAGACCGGTCTTGACAAGATAGTCAATAACATGAAGTCCATACCGGAAAGCAAAGAATACCAAGATCTTGAAAATAAAATTGATGAACTTGCACAAAAGATGAAAACATCGGGGGAAGCCTTTCAAAAAAACATCCAAAATGACCTCATCCCCAAACTCAAGCAAGAGCTTGAAGCCCTGACCAAATCGCTGGAGGAAAAAGGAATGAAGAACGAAGCAAAACCCCTGGAAAAAAAGTTAAATGCCCTTGAGGATGTATAGAAAACAATATGTTAAAAAGAATTTCCATCATCACCGGTACCACCCTTGCAGGAATCTGTCTCTTACTTTGCATACCCCTTATTTCCGGCCTGTTTTACATTGAATCCTCCCAGGGATCCCAAAAACTTCAAAACATTATCAATGGCCACATCCCCGGCAGCCTCACATGGGCAACCCTTAAATTTTCCCCAGCCAGGGGGATGCTTGAGATCACGGATGCGGCCCTTGTCTCCCAGGAAAACCAACCGGTGGCAAAATTCCAAAAGCTATTCCTCTCCCTGGATCTTACAGCACTTTTTAACCGGGAACTTGTCATAAAAGAGTTCTCGATTAATGCCCCCACCATTGCCATTGAAAAAAATAAAGACAATCGACTAAACATACTTGCCGCCCTGGTTGAAGCCCCCTCCCCAGAGAATGAACTTCCCCCGGAACCTGAATCCCCGCCAGTGGCCCTGCCCCTGAACATCATTGCCAAGGCCATTGCCATCACCAATGGGACCTTTTCCTTTGTGTCCATTCCCGATGCCATGGAGACCCGTATTGAAGGATTTTCCCTGGAAAGTCAGGGGAATCTGGAAGAACTGGCAGCAAATTTAACGGTGTCCACAGGCACTATCCAAATAAAGATGCCAGGGATACAAACCAGCATACACACACTTAATCTGTCCACTGCCTTTTTAAAAGATGCCCTCACCGACCTGAATCTTCACCTTGATGCCGATACCGCCAAACTTGACATGACAGGCAGTGCCCAGGCTCTTTTTTCCGACCCCGAAGCAGATATAAAGCTGACCCTGGAGGGTGATATTGCCCGGACACTTATGGCCGTTGAAAACAACACGGAGGTTTCCGGTCAGATTGCGGCCCGGGCCACTGTCAAAGGCCCCTTTAATGACCCAGACATCACCCTTTTTCTGGACTATCCCGGGGGAAAGATACTCAACCAGAAGATCAATCAGGCCAACGTTGACATTTCCATGACCCATAAAATCTGCCACATCCGCAAGTTCTTTTTAAATCATGACAGTGGACTGGTGGACGCAAAGGGCAGTGTGGATCTCTCCCGGGCCTTTCCCAAGGGGTTCATGAACCCGGAACAAAATATGGATGCCCTGGCCTGGGATATTGTCCTTAAAGGCAAAGATATTGTTCCCGGCACCGTGCTTGACTCCTTTGACATCAAAGGCATCTCCGGCATCTGTCAACTGGATGCCACCTTTTCAGGGGGGATGACCGCTCCCCCCAAAGGCACATTGCGCTTTAAAGCCCTTGGGGCCGGATACCAGGAATACCCCCGGGCCGACACCGATATTCACCTCATCTTGGATCAGGGAATGGTTGATATCAAGCAATGCAAGATTACATCTGGATCAACAAATATAACCCTCCTGGGGAATGCCACCGTTCTGGAACCCGGTAAAATGGTGCCCTTAAAAAATCCAAGTTTTAATCTCAAATTAAATTCAACCCCCATTATTCTTGAAACATTGACGCCTTATATAAAAGCACTCGAAGAACAGGGCCTTAAGGGAGAAATAACCCTTGCAGCAACTATAAATGGCAGCAAAGACAGCCCCAAAACAACGCTCACCCTCCTGGGGCAAAACATTGAAGTGGCTGGAGAATCCATCAAAAAAGTGGATCTATCCGCCCGTGTTGATCCCAAAAAAATATACATTGATACCCTTAACATCGCATTGGATGAAACCCGAAACATCACAGCAACGGGATGGGCCGATCTTAAGCATCGTTTTGAAATAGACCTTAAGGCCAATGACATCAGACTGTCCAGCTTCAATCACATAAAATCCCAGAGCCCTGCCGACGGCATCTTTTCGTGTGATTTATCGGGCACAGGAACCTTTGAAGACCCCCGGGTAAAGGGGGATATCTCCCTCACAGATCTCACCGTGGATGGAAAACAGATCCAGGATTTTACCGCCAATGTGGCACTGCAAAACCAGGTTGCCGAAATAAAAGGAAAGCTCAATTTTGATATCAACGCCGATTTTAACCTGGCCACCCGGGATTTCAAAGCAGACCTTATTTTTCAAAAAACAGCCCTCACCCCATGGCTCCAACTGGCAGGTCAAAAGGACATAACCGGCGATATCACCGGTAAGATCGCCCTTAAGGGCAATGCCGATCACCCCGATGATATTTCGGTGAAAAGCCGCATCAAAGACCTCTCCATGGTGCTTCAGGAAAAATTTACCCTTAATTCAACTGATATAAATGCCGTGCTCCAGGGAAAAACTTTTCAGGTTTCCCCCTTTACAACATCCTTACCAGGACAGGGCCGCATCACTGTTCAGGCATCGGGAAGGGTGGACGGAGATATCACAGCCAAAGCCAAGGCTCAATTTCCAGCAAAGGCAGCCAAACTCTTTGCAGACACCCTTCCCGATTTAGAGGGAGACATAACCCTTGATGCCACAGCCCTGATCAAAAAAGAGATAAAAACATCCCAATTTAATGCGGCGCTCAATCTCAATAATCTGGGTCTGACCATACCGGGCTCCCAATCAAAACTGCACAGCATCAACGGCACCATCCTGGCGGACATGAACCAAGTGGAAATAAAAGAGATCAAAGGGTTTCTGGACAAAGGCACCTTTGCCATCACCGGTAAAACCTCTCTCATGGATTTTATGCCCCAGGTTTACACGGCCCAAGTCACTGGCAAGTCTTTGCCGGTGAATGTTCCCGATGGACTTGATGCCCTGTTTGATGTGAATCTTAACCTTGACGGAACCCTGAAAAAATCGGCTCTGACCGGTGCCATCCTGTTGGACTCCGGACAATTGACCAAGGAAATCAGTATTAATAAAGAGATCCTTTCCGCAATTCTCAATCCCCAACGCTCCCGCAAAGGGGTTAAAACACAAGAAAAGCCCAACCCCTATCTGGAAAATCTGACCCTGGACATTTTTATCCAGGCCAAAAATAATTTTATTGTTGACCTGGATCTTGCCAACCTGGAGATTAACCCAGACATTCGCATACAGGGTTCCCCTCTGGCACCCATGGTATCGGGTCGTTCCACCATTGATCCTGGCACCATCCAGCAGTATAATAAAGAGTTCACCCTCACCCGGGGGATCATTGATTTTATCAACCCTTATAAAATAGAACCGGCAATCGACATCCAGGCCCTCCATGAAGTCCGGGACTGGGATATTACCCTGTCTGTCACCGGCACCCCGGAGGAACTTATTTTTTCACTGACATCGAATCCGGAGTTGGAACAGGCAGATATCACCTCACTGCTGTTAAGGGGAAAAACCACCAACGAACTGATCTCATCAGAGGGGGGAACCACCTTTTCTCCGGAAAATGCCCTGGCCCAGTTTGCCGCATCCTCTGTCCAGGATAATATGCGGGCCGCCACGGGCCTGGATATTTTTGAAATGGGATTTGATGACCCTGACAGCGCTGGAGGGGTAGGCAGTGTCAACGTCACCGTGGGCAAAAAGCTCACCGATCGTATCACCGTGAAATATGGCACTGCCTCTGAGGATGGACAGATGGTTCAGACCACCTCTGCTGATTACCAGATGTCTGATAATGTAAGCGCTTCGGGTTTCCAGGACACCCAGGGAAAGTTTGGCGGAGAACTAAAATATAAATTAGAATTTGAATAAAATGGAGGCGGCAATTCTTCCCCTGAGCTAAAGGCCCAGGGATTTCCTTGTCGATTTTTTATATGAAAAAAGTCACCATGATGTTGGCCATTTTTGCCCTGGCATTAATTCTTGGCACACCACCTGCCGTAGCAAAAGAGCCCCCCCTTGCAAAGCCGTGCATTCGAATCAAACGCATTAAACTCACAGGAAACACCCATTTTTCCAATGCCAGACTTAAACTCCGCCTGAAGATATGGAGTTCTTCTTTTCTACCAGGACAAATGAATTGCCTCAATGAAAATTGGTTAGCACAGGACATTAAGGATCTCATCGCCTTTTATCGGGCAAAAAGCTTTGCCCAAGTTACCATGGAAACAAAAACAATTCCCATTCCCGGAAAAAAGAAACAAATCGTTGAAATAATTATCCAGGAAGGTCCCCAATATGAAATTTCTTTTGAAGGCAACGTCTTTTTTTCCCAGCGTCAACTGAAAAAAGAGATCCCCATTTTTGAAAAGGGAGATCCCAACGGTTCAGGTCTTAGAAAAGGGAAAAACAGTATCGAAAAAAAATACATGGAAGCAGGATTCGCCAAC
>Ga0208900_1000150_pt1 | contig 42028 bp, 39 predicted proteins | sample AntAceMetag02UKK_FD_184763 | JGI IMG/M metagenome (GOLD analysis project Ga0208900, IMG submission 184763) | Saline lake microbial communities from Ace Lake, Antarctica - Antarctic Ace Lake Metagenome 02UKK (SPAdes) (version 2) | ecosystem: Environmental > Aquatic > Non-marine Saline and... | reverse complement strand
GGGATATCGATCGACAGCAGCACTATCTTGCATTATACTGACTTAAAATTGATGATAGAATGCTCAAGACGCTTTATTTACAATTGTTTTGTCTTGTTTGATAAGAGCCGCACCCTACGCAATTCGTGCATCATGCGCTGGCCGGCAAGCTCCATTATCATAATCTGAATAAAACTGAAAATCAACCGTGCCAGGGCCACCCCGAAAAGGGCAATCCCGCCCCAAAAGGCTCCCATGAGATAGGTTGCTTTGTCAGGGGCTGCCATGGATGGCATGATATAGTCATCCACCACCATGCGGGTGACAAAGGGTACCACAATATCCAGCAGGGACAAGAGTACCATGAGCAGAATGGAAAAAATAATCATGGGAAGGTTTTGGGTTAAAAGGGGTACAAACCGTGCCAGAAGACGTATGTCTTTTTGTTTTTTCAGCTCTTCTTCCTGGTGTCCGCCAAGGCCAAATTTCATAAGTCACTTTCCCTTTCTTCTTAGGGACTTCGATGATAATAAACTACCAAGTCACCAACCTCTGGCAAAGCCGGAGGCTTGAAAAACGTGAACCGCTCAAAGCGATTAAATTATTGGCCGCCTCAAAGGCGGCATATGGCTACCGGCCTTGGTTAAACAAATCCAATTGATCCAGCCGTCGGTCTTCTTTCTCCTGATTTCGTATGTAGGCTCGAATAACTTCCTCATCACGTCCCACTGTGGAAACGTGATACCCTCTTGCCCAAAACTTTTGCCCGGTGAAATTCCGGCGAAGTCCCATATAATTGCGTGCTATGGATATAGCACTTTTACCTTTTATATGCCCACCACTTGAGCTACTGAATACTTTGGCGGTATTGAAATAAGCATATGCACATGATCCAGCAATAGATGCCCCTCCAAAATTTCACTTTCTCTATCTTTTGCCAAATCCCTCAAAACTGTTCCAAGGTACTGACGAAGCTCAACGAAAAACTCCTGTTCCGTCGAGCGTGCCTAATTTAACTGTTTGGGTCTCATTTTCTCTTGTCAGCAGTCCTAGGGAGTTCATGACAAATAACCTACCCATTTTCACTTAAAATATGCTGTAAATACTGAGCATTAAATTTGAAAGCTGGTAGTTTTATTATGGTGAAGTCCCCTACTTTAAAAATGACAACCACCAGCAATTAATCAGTCTTTAAATTCTGTTTTTTCTGTTGATAGGCCTCGACAAAATTCATTGGGGGAAGCAGTAATGGAGAAAAACCTGCCCTCATTGTGATATCTGCAACGACCTCTCTTAAAAATGGAAACAGTATTGCAGATATATTTATATAAACAATTTTTTCAATTTCTTTATCTGTTGTATCAACATCAAATTTAAACATACCTGTCAAAACGGTGCTTAATAAAAAAGGGGCGCTACTTTTAGAAAATTTAATAGACAAATTAACAGCAACTAAGTCCTTATTTTTTATGTAATTAATCCCTAATTCTGGCAAAATTTCTGTTTTTCCAGAATCTTTATCATTTTCAAATTCTTCATTAACTGAAAAATTTAATTTAGTCACCTTATACTCGACCAAGCTAAATCTGTACATTTCACACATTATTCACCTGCCACTTTTACACGCGGGAACTGAATTTTTCTCCTATTGGGCTTGTAATCATAGAGAATTTTTCCAGACACTTCTAAACTATCAGCCTTTGGTTTAATTTTTTGTTGGATTACGTTCAAAGACTCAGGCATTTCAAAAACTATTCTGATCAAATTGTCCATAGCGCGACTTTGTGTCACCATACATGATTCATATCTTGCAAAGCTCTTCGCACCTACCCCAAGAAGTTTACTAAATGATTCTTGGGTAAAACCTAATGCTTTGCGATATTTTTTTATTTCCGTTGAGGTTAACAAACCATCTACCTGTCTTTGGAAGTCTCTAATTATTTTTGAGGTTTCTACTAATTGATGGGGTTCAACAATTGTTTCCCCACAATCTGGGCATTCAAAAATTTTATACTCATCAATGGTTATTTTATGAGTTTTATATTCGAATGTTTCAGAAATTTTATTTTCAATGAGACCATCATATCCGCATATTTCACAAATATTTTTATCTTGGCACATAATTTCACCTCGTCAGTAAAGAACTTTATCAATGACCCTGTTGATTTAGTATAAATCGCTGGATTGCAGATACACTATGTTGGATTTTAAATCACCAGATATCAATATATCGTGTTCTTATTTTTTAAAAAACGAATAAATCAAAAGGCTTATCTATATCCATTATCTCTCTTTAATTGAATTACAACACCTTTACCATTAAAAGAAATTTGAATTTTTATGTATAAATGAACTGAATTATCTATCGTCCGATACACATCTTGCCACAAACCAAGCTTTTTATTAGATTCCATGGTTTTGTAAAGGTTCTTTGGTTTCAATCGAAAAATTTGTTCTACAATATCCTCGACGCTACTATACCCTAACGAAACTGCATTTTTATAACACCGCTGCGTGACAATTCGTTTATTAGGATCACTCAAGAGCTTTTTTATCTTGGCCAAGTCATATGTGGCTTGCCCATAAATTGAATTACCCAAAAGAAATGACCCTCCGTTAATTTCAACTTTAATATTATTGTCAATCTGTGTCAATGATAAAGTATCACCATGGTACCATGGGTAATAGCAATAAAAAAGTAGTGATTCAAAGTACAACTTATTTAACGGAAAAAATTTACCCTCTGATGCGTCACCGCATCTTCATCGGCTGCCGGTTTTACGCCTACTATGGCTTCATCTGAAGACCATCTGTATTATAACTGCACCGCCTTAGCGCTTGGCTGTCGCAGTTACAACGGCCCAGATCAGACGGCCCATCACCGGGTAAGGTCATGCACTTTCCTTGCTCGCCCACCTCCTCTACCCAACGAAAATACGGAAAGGATATCGGGCTTTGATAGTCGAGGGTATCTCGCCCTTTCCGTTGAGCCTACCAGAGGTTCACACCGAGTTTGAGCAGCAAGTTTGGCGCCAGCTTCCTTCAGATCCCTCATTGGCTTCCCTTCACCGGGTTATCCCTCTTCAGGGAGATCCGGGAAGTTTCTTCGGGCACCCTTGCCTTTGCCTACATACTCCCTCCTTTCAAAGGTTATGGCTGGACTTGCACCAGATAGTTCATGACCATGCCGGTCACACCTCGTCCCTCACTACGTTCCATTCCGTTACGTTCCGGTGCGGACACCTGTCGGTTTCCCAAATTACTGCTCTATCACCAAAAGCTATTCCCAATAACGATAACTGTAAAAAATAATCCTTATGACTCTATCCAAATTTAATCCTATATCGGTATTTTAATTTTAGATAATTTGCAACTCAAATTTGACAATTAATGACATTATTATCATATATTGATTTTCTTATAAAAAGACAGGTAGAGGAGGTGATTTTAAATTTTTAATAAATCAAGAACTATTGTTATCTCCTTACCAAAGCCGCTTCAGTCTCCTGCATCTGCCAGGATCGGGCGTAGTAGCCATTGTGGTCAATGAGTTCCAGGTGGGTGCCCTGTTCCACAATCTTGCCCTGATCCAATACCATCACATGATCCGCATTCTTAAAAATTGAAAATCGATGGGAGATAATAACAATGGTCTTTTTACCTGCCATGGCATCAATGATTTGGGTAATATTGGATGCGGTGGCCATGTCCACCTGGCTAACGGGATCATCCAGGATCAGGATGGGAGAATCCTTTAAAAAGGCCCGGGCAAGCGCAATGCGCTGTTTTTGCCCACCGGAAAGCATTACCCCTTTTTCACCTATAATGGTGTCAAGCCCCCGGGGAAAGCCTGAAATGGTTTCTGTCAGCCCGGCCATGGCAAGGGCCTTGTTGATTTTTTTATCATCCGCTTTTGGATCACCAAATCTGAGGTTGGCCTCAATGGTGCCGGAAAATAGAAAGGGCTCCTGGGGCATGAAGGAGATGGATTGTCGCAGGGTTTTAAGGGAGATATGGCCAATGTCCATGCCATCAATGGAAATGATACCCTCATGTGGGTCATAGAGCCTTGGCAGCAGGTTTGCCAGGGTGGTTTTTCCGCTTCCCGGGGGCCCTGCTATACCCAGAACCTCACCCGGCTGTAGGTTGAAACTTACACCATCAATGACCTTTTTATCAAAGGAAAAAGAGATATTATCCACGACAATTTTGCCATGAATTTTTGACGGGGTAAATATGTCTCCAGGCTTTTCCTGTTCTTGTGGCACATCTAAAATGGCAATGATGCGATCAATGGATGCCTTGCCCCGCTGGATCAAGTTGGTGACCCATCCCACGGCCATCACCGGCCAGGTAAGCAGATTGAGATAACTGATAAAGGCCACAAAATCACCAGTGGAGATATCTGCCAAGATCACCTTGCGGCCCCCGGCCCCCAATATGATGGCAAGGCTGACATTGTTAAGAAAAATCACCAGGGGAAAGATCAATCCCCGCAGTTTCACAAGCTTCATGTTGCTGGAGATATAAGCGTTGGATTCTTGTGTCATGCCTGCCACTTCGGTGGCCTCACGATTAAATGCCTTGATGATGCGAATGCCGGCAAAGCGTTCCCGGGTGGATTCCATGAGACTGGAAAAAGATTCCTGGACTTCCCGGTAGGCAAGAAAGAGTTTTTTACTCAATATTTTGGTGAACAGTGCAATAAAGGGCATGGGCAACAGTGCCAGAATGGTGAGCTCCAGGTTAATGTAAGCCATGAAGAAAACGGCGGCACAGCCCAAGACAATGGTGTCTGTCAATCCCACAATGCCCATGCCAAGGGCCATGCGGATGTTGGTCATGTCATTGGTGGCATGGGCCATGATATCCCCGCTTGAGGTGGTATCAAAAAACCGGGTGGGCAGGGTTTGGATATGGTCAAATAACTTCCCTCTGATGCCCTCTTCCATGCGCCGGGCCGTTCCCATGATAAGATAACGCCAACAAAACCTGAAAACACCAATGCCCATGGCAGACAGGGCAATGTACAGGCCATATGTGAACAATTCACCCCGGGAGCTGGATTGAAGAGTGATGTCGTCAATGGCCCATTTGACGATCCTTGGAATAAACAGTTGAAACAAATCAACAAGCAAAAGAGAAAAAAGGCCAGCGGTAATGTGAAATTTCCGCTCCAGGAGATAGGGTTTGAGTAATTGGAACTGTTTCAAATTCACCTCGTTATAGATTCAAAAACAGGTACTGGATTAATAGGTACTCTGGGTGTTCATATAAACACCCATGACCTGCCGGACACAACGAATATTGGGTCGTAGACGCGGAGCCAAATGATATCATGCCGCCCACCCCCCCGACGGGTAATGGGCCCGGCCGGAACCGTTAGACGGCCCAATTGGCCGGTTCCTATTACCCATCGGGGGGGGGGCTCTGCTGAGGGTACTTTAACACTTCATTTTCATATAAAAAAGCACCCATACATATGTTTTTCAGTATTCCACAGACACATTCCATTGATATTTATGGATTTTATTTTGAGGAATATATGCTCGGGTACTTAGCGTGTGGGTCTTGGATTTTCAATGACCAAGCACCAAGTACCCAATACCCACCTCGATAGAATTTACCTGTCAGACAGTTGATTCAGCTTTGTTTCCAGGAGGAAATGAAGTTCTTTTCCCGCTACCTCCCGCTTTTTTGATTTGTTCTCCGTGATGGCTTCAAAATAATCTTTGCAGATTTTTTTTTCCCGGGAGTCCCAAAAAGCAGTGTATCCTTTTTTCAGGCGATTGGCCATTTCCGGGTCACCGGAATGATCCCCATCCCTTCGCCCATGGGCCCAGTTGATCACACTGGCATAGTAAATAAGGGCCCGATCCAATAACACATGAAAAAATTGTATGGAGGACGGGGGGCCCACCCGGATTTGATCCCTTCCCAGCTTTACCCCTTTAAAAGAAAGAGCGGCCATGCGCCGCCCACTCAAGGCGGCAGATCCTGCCCCAACAAGTCCCCCAAGGGTAGAAAAGATACCAAAGGTAAGACCTGCGGCTGCCACATCAAGGGCGGCTCCGGCAGCCCCCCCTGCCACACCGGCGGCCAGGACGACTTCTCCGGGTTTCAAGCCTAAGAATTGCCAGGTATCATGGCTGAACAGGTTTTCATGGAGAATACTGTTGGAGGGAAGGGTGAGGTTAAAAATATTGTGCTTAAAGCACTTTCGAATACTGGTATGGGCTTTTTTTTCCATGACTTCAATTTTTTTACGATGCGTTTCCTCCAGTTCCAGCCGGACCTCCCGGGCATCCTTGCCATTTTTTATACTGCCCGTCAGGGTGAGGCTCAATGTCTCTTCCAGCAACTGAAGAATAATTCGGGCTGTCTGGGAGACCCGGTGACCCCACTCCTTTTTAAAAATATCAATCACAAGGTTTAAGGCTGGCTGCCAGTCCTGATCCACCCGCTTTAAGCTCTCCAGAAGATCCAAACGTTCGGCATAGGTGGCATGGTGGGCATTGAAGCGACGAATGGCATTGAACTGACGTCGAAACTCCATTTTCCAGGTCTCCAGATATTGGGTATCACTCTCCTTGGCATTGATAATGGCCATGCGGGGGCGGGCCGTTAAGCGAAGTATCTCCATTTCTATGCGATCCATCTTGCGCAACGGGCGGGAACCATCCACCACATAAATAATGCCAGCCCCCCGGGCAATGGGGCTTAACAGCTCACACTCATCCATGAAATCAAGGTCATCTTTGTGGGCCTCAATAAAAGCATCCACAATGCCATGTCCCGGGCCTTTGTATTGCTGCATCCATGCCAGGGTCTTGCGGGGATTCTGGAATCCCGGGGTGTCCACAAACCGGATGATCTCTCGTCCGTCCACCACCACTGGAAAGGTCTGACACACCGTGGTTTCTCCGGGGAATGGGCCGATGCGCACTGTGTCATCCTCGCTCAGGGTGGAGACCACAGAGGATTTCCCCTCGTTGGGATGACCGATGATGGCAAATTCAGGCACCTCTTGATTCATCATGATTTTTTCTCCATGGATACCATGCGAAGCCAGGGGTCTCCCAGGGCATCCAATTTTTTCTGCCACACGGACAGATCCATGTCAGATGGCCGGGTAAATAAGGTGTCCGCTGATGGTTTTCCCACCAGTCCAACAATGATATCCATACCGTCCCCGGTCACCCTGCGAAGTCCCTGGAGAAAAGAAAATGTCTCCTTGATGGGCGGCTGCCATGCCTCGTGCAGCCATACAATGCTGGAAATTAGTCCCATTGGGGATTCTGCTGGGTATTGAGATTGAGTTTTTATTGGGGTCTGGGTGCCAGCTTCCGGCAGGTCGGTTGTGATGGTTTTTTTTGCACCTTTTATTAAATTCTGTGATTTGTTATTTGCCGAAGCATGAGAAAGGCTGCATATGGATTTGATCATTTCTAATTCCTTGGGGCTGCCCCCCCCCACGAGCATCTGTTCCACAAGGGGAACCCCACACTGCATTAACACCTGGCGGGGCAGGTCATCCCCGTCCAGCATCTCTTCCAGATCATCGGACACCAGCACCAGTGCCCGACGGGATACAAACAATGGATCAGGATCAGATGGAACGCATTCTCCTCCATGAAGCGGGATGTCAGTTTTATCCTTTTTATCTGGCTGGTCTGGCTGGAGGGAAATATCAATATCTGTCCACGCCGGTGCATGGCCCTGGTCTATGTTTTTATTTTCAGAATCTGGAAATTTAAATATTTTTGCTCTTTTTTCACTAACAGATCCAGACAAAAATTCAGCGTCATTTTTACCTGTTGCAGGGGCAAGCGTTTCTGAAACAAAGCTTTTTTTTCCACCGGAATGCAGGGTTAAAGAAGACGACGACGAAGTAGCTGATGATGGGGAGGGGGATACTGATCCATCAATGGAGACCACCGGCGTTGTCATCCGGGCCAAAAGACGCTGACAAGAGGCATGGTTAAAAGCCAAGGCCCCAAGACATCTATTTTTCATCAACAGACCCATCCCCGCCAGAGCAAGCCGGGGCAGCAATCCATAAAAAAGAACACAAAGGCATAAAAAGGGCCACCAGGAAATGAGATCTCCGGTGGTGAGGTGGTATATACCATCTTTCAGGATCATGCGACTACCAGCTATCTGCTCCAGCGTAGGACAGGCAATTCCCTGGGGAAAAATCCAGGACCATGGCAGGGCCAACACGGAAACCAGTCCATGAACCAGTTCTGGTCCCACCTTTAGGGTGGACTGCCAGCCAAAGGCGGTGTCGGAAAAAAAAACCCGGGCCAGGGTCATGCCAATCACCCCCACATTAAACCCCAGGGCAAACACCTGGGCCAGGATAAACAAGGGCCAGAAAAAAAGGGAACCATAAATTCGGTGTTTTGCCCGGATAAGGCCCAATGCACCGGCCATGGCATATTGATGATCCCGGGAGATGTGGGCCTGGGATTTTTGCTTGAGCGTTTCCACGGTTTTATGCACACAAAGGGCCAAAAATCGCTGGAGCAAAGGCATTGGCGCAGAAACACCACGGGTGTGGGCAAGCACAACTCCAACCACTGACATCCCGAACAGTATCAGTTGCCCCAGAAGGCTCAGGGTAAGATAATAGGAGATGTTTAAAGGCCGGGATCCAGAGTATGAAAAAAAAGAGGCCACCACGGTGATGCCAAGAAAAATGCCTCCAAATAAAAAAAGCCAAGTCAAAAAAGTGACTGTTTCCGTATAAAGTGCGCCGGGAAGAAGGGCATCTTGTTTCTGCTTTTTTTCTGCATTCCGTCTTAATTCAAGCCATTTTAAAATGGCCTGCCTTGCCAGGGAGCCATCCTCTTGAGGTAGTAAATCATGGGAAACAGCATCATCCAGATCCCATCGAATCCGATCCAAATAAAACTGTCTATCTCTTTTTTTAAAGAAATCTTCCCCCTGTGCCTCCTGATCTTGTTCTAAAAAATATTCAAGATCCACAATATCTGGAAGCGTCCATTTCATGGAATTTTTTTTATGCTGTTGTTTCACCTTTTAACGCCTTTTTTTCCGGACAAGAATTATAAATTTCGGGTATGGTTGTCATAAATTATATTTGTGAATAATAACCCCTGAACAAGAATTATCAAACAAGATTAGAGTACATGGGTCAAATTTGTTCGTCAAGGGAGGGTATCCATTGTTTGAAATGAATATAGATTTTACATGGATTTTTAAAAAAAATACTGACAAAGTAAATAAAATCTGAAATAAATCAACCAATAACACATACAACACATACTAACCAAGTCACACATAGCGGAACAGGCTTTTTATGAACGAGATTATGAATATTTCCTCCTGGTTGAAAAAAAGCGCAGAAAATTTTCCTTATAAAAGAGCGGTGGTGGTTCCCAACTCCAGGGATGCAAAGGGACGGGTACTTTACAGCCACATGACCTTCAGCCAGCTTGATATGGCCTCGGATAATCTGGCCTTTGCCTTTGAAAAAAACGGCATCACCCGGGGAACCCGAACCATTTTGATGGTGCCACCGGGTCTGGATTTTTTCACCATTATTTTTGCCCTTTTCAAGGTGGGTGCCGTGCCTGTGGTGGTGGATCCCGGCATGGGGGTCAAACGGATGCTGTCTTGTTTTAAACAGGGAAAACCCACCGCATTCATCGGCATTGAAAAAGCCCATTTTTTAAGAATATTCAAGCCGTGGTGTTTTAAAACCGTCACCACCTGTGTCACTGTGGGTAAACGCAGGTTATGGGGAGGACTGAGTCTGGACAAACTACTTGACCAGGAAGCCGATATCCCCTTTCCCCCGGTGCCCACAGCCCCCCATGAAACCGCAGCCATTCTCTTTACCACGGGCAGCACCGGCCCTGCCAAGGGGGTTATTTACAGCCATGGCAACTTTGATGCCCAGCTACGACAAATCCAGGATCACTTTCACATCGGGCCGGATGAAATAGATCTGCCCACGTTTCCCTTGTTTGCCCTGTTTGATCCAGCCCTTGGTATGACTGCGGTTATTCCGGACATGGACCCCACAAAACCGGCCCTGGTCAACCCGGAAAAAATTATTGAAGCCATTGAAAACCAGGGGGTAACCAACATGTTTGCCTCCCCTGCCCTGCTCAACCGGGTGGGGAAATTTGGAAAAGAGATGGGGGTTAAACTGCCCTCCCTGAAGCGGGTGGTGTCTGCCGGTGCACCGGTAACCCCAGCCAATATCGAACAATTTGCCACCATGCTGGGGCCGGACACCGAAATACACACCCCCTATGGAGCCACAGAGGCGGTGCCCATTATTTCCATTGGCAGCAATGAAATTCTTTCCGAAACCCGCCATTTGAGCGAACAGGGGTTTGGCATGTGTGTGGGCTATCCCATTGGTAATACGGTCATTGAAATCATCATCATCACCGATGATCCCATTGACCAATGGCATGAAGATCTCAAAACGCCAGCCAATGAGGTGGGGGAAATTGTGGTTAAAGCCCCCTTGGTGACCTCTGGTTATTTTAACAATCCCAGGGCAGACTTGCTGGCTAAAATTGAAGATGGAGATGGAGGAGTCTGGCACCGCATGGGGGATCTGGCCTGGAAGGATACCAAGGGACGCATCTGGTTCTGTGGTAGAAAAAACCATCGGGTTACCACCGGTAAAGGCCCGTTATTCACCATTCCTGTTGAAGCCGTATTCAACAATCACCCCCAGGTGTTCAGAAGTGCCCTCACCGGTGTGGGCCCCCAGGACATGCAGACGGCTGTCGTGTGTATTGAAACAGAACCCGGGGTGAAAAACACCCAGAAACTTCTCGAAGAACTGTATGCCCTGGCAGACAAACATCCCCTGGCCAATGCCATTGAGTACATATTCATCCATCCGGCCTTTCCCGTGGATATTCGTCATAATTCCAAAATTTTCAGGGAAGAACTGGCACTGTGGGCTGATAAAAAAGTTAAGACCTGAAAAGCCTGTTTAAAATCCTTTTGACAAAAAGGTTTCTATCCCTACAAGTACTCAGCAGAGCCCCCCCGATGGGCAATAGGAACCGGCGAGCCGTCTACGGTTCCGGGACAGGCCCATTGAACTGAGGGTTAGTCAGGAAGGATATCATAAAAATAGACCATGGTGTCGGAACGGGTGACAATTCCGATGATTTCGTCATCCTGGATAACAGGAATCCTGCCAATATCATGCTTGATCATCAGGCGTGCGGCTTCAATGGCACTGCTGTGGGGAGATATGGACACCACCTCCCGGCTCATGAATGCCTTTACCGGTGAATGCAACTGACTGTCTTTTCTTATTTTTTTGAAATCCCTACGGGAAATGATGCCGACCATGCGGTTATCACTGTCCACCACAGGCATGCCGGTGCAGCCTTGCTCACGCAATATCATGGCCACGTCGTCCACAACGGTATCTTCATGTACCGTGACAACGGGATAGGACATGATATCAGATAGCTGTACCGACGAGTGCTGATTGCCCTTTAGCATCTCTTCAACCATCTCCCGGATCACTGCTGGATTGGTCTTTTTCAAAAGTGCTGATCCTGCCCCGGGGTGACCGCCACCGCCCATGCTTCGCATGATCGAGCCGATGTTAATCCCATCAATGTTACTCCTGCCAATGACCATGCATCGTTCCCGTTCAACATCTTTAAAAATACCAAAGGCCGCGTCCACATTGACAATTTCACGATACATTTGAACCACCATGGAGAGGTTCTGAATATGTCCGGTGATGTCCATGGAAACGATGCTCACATTAAATCCTGCGACATCGCTTCTGTCTGCCTGTTGAATCATTTCAAATAAAACATCTTTTTGCTGCTTGCCATAGGCCTGGCACAAAAAGGTGGATAAAATCTGTAAATCTGCCTTTCGTTCCAGAAGGTAAGCGGCCGCCAGGGCATCTTCAGCCAGAGTGGAGGAAAAGGTCAGATTGCCGGTATCTTCGTACAGCCCCATGAGAAAAAGGGTGGCCTGTATGGGGGATAATAGTTTTCGCTGGGCCTTTAACTCCCGGATCATCAAGGTGATATTGGCCCCACACTCTTCCCGGTGAATCTCATGGGCATCAATGTCCCCATTTACATGGTGATCCCACACCGTTATTCTCAAATCCCTACGTGTTTGCAACGCCTCCATGCCATCCAGACGCTTCCAGGTATTGGTATCCACCACCACAAGTTCTGTGACCTCGTCCATATTGATTTCCCGGGGGGAATAAAAACCAAAAAAATCCTTATGAATGGAAAGAAACGCCTTAAGATTTGGATTAATCACATGGGGTAAAACAGCCCTGGCTCCGGGATAAAGCAGTTTTCCCGCCACCAGGGAGGCCAGCGCATCAAAATCCGTTCCCTTATGTGTGGTGATAATTTTCATGTCTGAGTCTCCATCCCGGCTTCCCCGGGGAGATCTTTAACATCGGCATCTTCATATCCAATGAGTTGGGGTTTTTCTCCGCCATCATATCCCAGGGCCGGAACACCGCTCAAGTGTCTTTCATGTTGAAGCTGGAGTTCAAATTTACGAATTTCCGTCTGGGCATCCATGCTTTTCCGGGCCAGTTGATATCTCATATACATGAACCAGGCAAACAAAAGAAACAGGACACCAATGATAGCCATGAAAAAATATTTGTAATGTTCAAAAGTTTCAATACCGGCTTTGGCAAGAAAAGTGAGCATATTGGGTATAATCCAATAGAGCAGCACCGCACTGATGAGCAAAAATCCAATGATAAAAATATTGAGACGGCTCGCACTAAAAAGCAGTTTTCGGGCACGTCCCTGGGGATTTTCTTCCTTGCCATCAAACACATCAAGGTCTTCATCTTTTCCATTGAGCAATGATTTGGTAGCCTTGAGCACAAAGGCCAGCATGAGAATCAGCCCCACAGGAATCCCCACAGATGCCGACAGCCATGCCCGGAAAGGAAAGGGAAGCTCCTTGGTGTAAAGCTTCACCTGGTATTTATCCAGGGCCCCAAAGGTATTTTCAAAATAGTATTTATTAAAATTGGTCAGGGTAGATCCTTTGACCTCATAAATAATCTGCCCACCGTCATCCATCACCTTTAACCAGGATTGTCTGCCGGATTTCATGGAGGCCATCACCAGTATCTGTAGCTCTATGAGAAAAAAACCAACGATGACAATCAACAACACAACCTTATATTCCTTGATAAACGCTGACCAGCCTTTTTCTGACATTTAAATTTCCTATTCCAAATATCCCATGGGCCATTTCCATTTGTATACTGCATGTGATGTGTTAAGGTTTTACTGAACACAGCATAAGAGATATAAATGGAAGGGCTGGCCAATGGCAAATAATAAAAGGGTGAATTCCATGCAGCAGGACAGATTTTACCATCCATAAAAATGCTGCATCCCTTACCTCATTTTCGGATTTCATCACCCCATCTCTCACCCAGAATCCGTTTCTGGGCCATGGGATTCAACTCATTTCCACAAAATTTTTGTCATGCCCTTGGTATATGAGTTTAAAAACCGGACAAGAATTAGTATAATCATAGTTCTATCAAACATCAATATTTTTAGTTTACCTCTTTGCCGGAATGGTTTATTAACTCAATTTTTAAATTTCAACTTTGGCACAGACCACTTTACACTTTCTTTGGTCATTACCCATTTGTAGGTACTTTTCCCAAAAGATTGTAAAGCATTTTTGAGGTCATATGAAAGATGCCAAAAAATAAGGAGTTTTCAGCCATGGAAAAATTAATTATTACTGTTCTGGGCAAGGACAGGCCCGGAATTATCGCCAAGGTATCTGCAAGTTTATATGCGCTTGACTGCAACCTTCAAAATGTGAATCAAATGATCCTTCAAAATGAATTTTCAGGTTTTTTCATTGTAGAACTGCCGGGCTCACTGGAGATAAAGACGTTGCAGCAACGTCTTGACCAAGATCTTTCCGCTGAAGGACTCCAGGTGTACATTGATCAGATCTCCCCTTCGGATGAAAAACAGGTGTCCGGAACTTCAGAAACCTTTCTCATCACCACCATTGGTCCTGACCAGAAAGGGCTTGTGGCCAGATTTACACAAATCATTGCGGCCCATGAGGTCAACGTCACCAACCTGACAGCGGTGTTCAAAGGAGGAGATGACCCCCATGCCAATATCATGGTGTATGAAATCGCAGTAACACACACCACAGACCAAGGTCATCTGTTTGAGGCCCTGAGAAGCAAGGCTGGGGAACTGGGCCTGGATATCTCTATTCAACATAAAAACATTTTTGAAAAAATTAATAAAATTTAAAAAATGCCCAAATGGTACTATGCGGCCCCCGACGGGGGCTCTGCTGTCGATACTTTGATGCTGGATTTTCTTTATATGAAAGTCTCAGCAACATGCTAAAATTAAAGGACTTTCATTTTTCGTTGTGGCTGGTGGTTACAGCCATGTATGTTTTTATATGAAAAGGTAACCTCCAAGGCTACCTCAGCAGAGCCCCCGGGGAGGGGTAATGGAACAGACCAATTGGGCTGTCTAACAGTTCCGGGTCGCTTCCATTACCCCTCCCCGGGGGCGGCATACAGCCATTTGGCTCCGCGTCTACGACCCTATATTCGTTGTGTCCATCAGGGCATGGGTGTTATAAAAAAAATGGCCAATGCCCCACATTTAATTTAATGCCATCCCCCTGGGTGATGGCTGATCATAAAAATTGAAGGAAATACCATGTATAATGAACAGGAAATACTATCAACCATAGAAATGGTTAAAAATGAACACCTTGATGTACGTGCCGTGACCTTGGGGATCAGTCTTTTTGACTGTGTCAGCCATGACCTCACTGTATTTAAGAAGAACATTCGTGCCAAAATCCTCAGAAATGCTGCGGATCTTGTCCGGGTGTGTGACTTTGTGGGGGAGAAATATGGCATTGCCGTGGTGAACAAACGCATTTCGCTGAGCCCCATTGGCCTGGTGGCTGCTCCTTTTTCCGCCCCCCAGATGGTGGAAATTGCCCACGAACTCAACGACATTGCCAAAGCTGTTAACATTGATTTCATGGGGGGATTTTCCGCCCTGGTGGAAAAGGGTATTGCCCCGGGAGACCGAGCCCTCATGGATGCCCTTCCCCAGGCCCTGGCACAAACCCAGCGCCTTTGTGCCTCGGTGAATGTGGCCACCACCCGCTCTGGTATCAACATGGATGCCGTGTATGAGATGGCACGGGTGATTAAAAAAGCCGCAGCCCTGACAGCGGCTGATGACGGCCTTGGCTGCGCCAAGCTGTGCGTTTTTTGCAACATCCCCCAGGATATGCCCTTTATGGCAGGAGCCTATCTCGGGGTGGGGGTGGGGGATGCCGTGATCAACGTGGGGGTCAGCGGCCCCGGTGTGGTTAAAAAAGCCATTGAGCGGGCCCTGGAAAAATCTCCCGGGCTGCGGTTGGGGCAAATTGCAGAGATTATCAAAACCACGGCCTGCAAGGTCACCCGGGTGGGGGAACTCATCGGTCGTGAGGTGGCAGACACCTTAAATATTCGGTTTGGCGTGGTGGATTTGTCCCTGGCTCCCACCCCCACGGTGGGGGACAGCATTGGTGAAATTTTCCAGGCACTGGGGCTCACCAGCATTGGCGTGCCCGGCTCCACCGCTGCCCTTGCCATGCTCAACGATGCTGTTAAAAAAGGGGGAGCCTTTGCCAGTTCCCATGTGGGCGGTTTAAGTGGGGCCTTTATTCCTGTGACGGAAGATCTAAACATTGCCGAGGCCGCAGCCAACGGATATCTTACCATTGAAAAGCTGGAAGCCATGACCTGTGTCTGTTCCGTGGGGCTGGACATGGTGCCTGTTCCCGGTGCCATTACTGAGGAAACCCTGGCTGGCATCATTGCCGATGAAATGGCCATTGGCATGATTAACAACAAGACAACGGCCACACGTATAATTCCTGTCCCCGGAAAAAAAGCCGGGGAAAAGGTCTATTTTGGGGGGCTTTTGGGAGAAGCCCAGATCATGGATGTCCCCCATGCCCATCTACGGGATACCTTTGTGAAACAGGGGGGCAGGATTCCCGCCCCCATCCACAGCATGAAAAATTAATGCGTCAGAGTGCACTTAGGAGACAGATTTTCAAATCTGTCTCCATATCCAGTAGATGCGCCAGAAGGCAAGCTATTTCATTCAACTTATAAAATTTGCGGTTCTCATAAGGGGTAAGGTGTCAGGCACTCCCAACCGGTTTCCGTCACCAGAAGGGTCTGCTCAAACTGGGCAGATAAAGAGCTATCGTTGGTGACGGCAGTCCATTGATCATCCAGGATATGAAGATCCCGCCTCCCCAGATTAATCATAGGTTCAATGGTGAAAATCATGCCGGGCACCAGCTTGACCCCCCTGCCCTTTTTACCAAAGTGAAGTACCTGGGGTTGCTCGTGAAAATCCAGTCCCACTCCATGGCCCACAAATTCCCGGACAACGGAACACCCCTGGGCCTCGGCATAGGTCTGTATGGCCCAACCAATATCCCCCAGATGGGCCCCGGGCCGGATCATCTCCCTGCCCCGTTTCAGAGATTCAGCGGCCACAGCCACTACTCTTTTACCTTCTCTTGTGGGGGTTCCCACAAAAAAAGTTTTGTTGGCATCGGCATAATAGCCCTTTAATATGGGGGTGATATCCACATTAACAATATCCCCCTCTTTTAAGATGCGATCCCCGGGAATACCATGGCAGATCACCTCATTAACGGAGACACAGACGCTCTTGGGAAACCCGCGATACCCCAGGGGGGCAGGCACAGCCCCGGCTTTCAGGGTCTCTTCATGAACCAGGGTGTTGATGTCATCGGTTTTTATTCCCGGTGCAATCATCTGCTCCACCTTGTTCATGATATCCAGAAGAAGCACCCCCGAAGCCCGGATACCCTCAATTTCATGGGGTTCCTTAAGGGTGATATCAAATTTTTGTTTATACTCTTCCTTAAGGGTCATTTGTTTGGGTGTCGGGTTCATACAACAATTTTTGAATTTTTTTCCACTTCCACAGGGACAGGGACTGTTCCTGCCCACCTTTTGTCTCTTGATTCTCGTTCTCACGGTAACTCCCCTGCACATGTTCCCCACAGAGAATGGGAATAGGCATGTGCTATTTTTATATTCACCATATCCCCTGGAACCACACCCGTGGCAGAGAAATGGACAATCTTACCTGTATCAGTCCGTCCGGTCATCTGGGGTGCGGTGATATTTTCCCCGGGTTCCGCATGACGTTTTTTAAGGCTTTCCCCCTCCACCAGCACCGACTGAACACTTCCCACAAGGGCATTATTTTTCTGTTCAGTAAAAGATTCCTGGAGGGCTAAAAGCGCGTTAAGCCGGGCCATTTTTTCCACCTCATCCACAGCTCCAGAAAATTTGGCCGCCGGGGCATTGGGCCTATCGGAATAGGCAAAGGCAAATAATCCATCAAATCCAACGGTGGAAACAAGGGACAAGGTCTGTTCAAAATCCTGGCGAGTCTCCGAAGGAAAACCCACGATCATATCCGATGAAAGCCCCACATCCGGGCAATGGGTTCGCAGCATTTCAATTCGCTCCAGAAATATTTCCCGGGTGTAGCCCCGGTGCATTTTTTTTAATATCTCATTGGAACCCGATTGCACCGGCAGATGGAGCTGGTTACACACCTTGTCAAAATCCCGGATGGCAAAGATCAATTCATCGGAAAGGTCTTTGGGATGGGAAGTGGCAAACCGAATACGCTCAAGGCCGGGGATCTCGTTGATTTTGGCCAGTAGCTGGGAGAAAGAACAAATCCCTTCTTTTTGTCCATAGGAATTGACATTTTGTCCCAACAGGGTCACCTCTTTTACCCCGGATTCAGCCAGGATGGTGATCTCCTCCACAATACTCTCCGGGGTTCGGCTGCGCTCCCGACCCCGGACATAGGGAACTACACAATAGGTGCAATAATTATCACACCCTTGCATGATGGTGACAAACCGAGACACCTTATGGACACGGTTGCTTTCAATGCGGGGGGGCGTTTCAAAAATAGTGTGGTTCTCCCGGGTCTCGCTGATATGGGTTTTTCCGGATTGAACGGCCCTAATAATTTCGGGAAGCCTCGCCACGGCATGGGTTCCCAGCACCACATCCAGATGGGGGACTCGTTTGAAGACTTGTTCCTTCTCCTGCTGGGCCACGCATCCTGCCATGATGGATATCAAATGGGGTTTTTTCTTTTTTTTATCGGCAAGTCGTCCCAGAAAACTAAACGCCTTTTCCTGGGCCTTTTCTCGAATGGAGCAGGTATTACAGATCACAATGTCTGCCTGGTTCAGATCTTCTGTTTTCTCGTATCCTATCTTTTCCAGGATGACAAATAATTTTTCAGAATCATATATATTCATCTGACAGCCAATGGTATAAATATATGCGTAGCCCTTACACTTCATTGATGCTCACGTCCTTTTTTAAATCTTCTAAAATGGCTTCCACCTCAGTGACACACCCCGGCGCAATGGCAAATTGAACCTGTCCCGAAGCGGGCTCCAGGGTGGTGATAACCGCAAGCCCGTCATGGGCCTCAAAAATAAATTTTAAAAAACCAATTCGGGTCTTATCCACCTGGAATTTTTTTATGATGGTGTTCATACCTGCCCCCATGTTTGACCTGAAAAGTCCAAAATCTATAATATAACACTATTTATAAGCTTGACCAATAATTATTTCAGGCAATTATTAGAATTATCGTATATTTTGACTTTATGTGGTCAATTGGATATAAAGAAAAATTTCAGGAAAAATTTATGGATATGGAATGGATATATAAAATAGCTGACCCTGACACGGTGACCAAAATATCCCGCATCATCGGATGTCACCGAGCCGTTGCCGAACTTCTGGTGAATCGGGGCATCACCACACCCGAAGCGGCTTTTTCTTTTATGTACCCCAGCTTTGACAATCTTGCCCCCCCCTTTTCCATGAAAGACATGACGCCTGCCGTGGAGCGAATTTATGCGGCCATCTGCCACCGGGAAAAAATTATGATTTTTGGAGATTTTGATGCCGACGGTGTCACCGCCACAGCCATCCTCCATGACTTTTTAACCCATGTCAATGCCGAGGTCTCCTGGTACATTCCCCACCGGACAAAGGAGGGGTACAGTATGAAGCCTGCCCACATTTCAATGGCCGTGGAACAGCACATTGATCTTATCATCACCGTGGATTGTGGTTCAGACAACCACGATGCCGTAGATGCGGCAGCCAAAGAAGACATTGATGTTATCATTACCGACCATCATCAAATTTCGCCTCCTTTTCCCAGGGCCGTTGCCATTATTAATCCCAAACGAAAGGACTGCATGGCAGAGCTTGATCATCTGGCCGGTGTGGGGGTGGCCTTTTATCTGGTGATAGCTCTACGAAAATACATGCGGGAGCAAAATTTCTGGAATGACATCACCGAACCCAATCTCCTGGCCTATTGCGACCTTGTGGCCATTGGCACCATGGCGGACATGGTGCCCCTGAAAAACGAAAATCGCATTCTCACCACCGCTGGCATCCGGGTTATTCAACAGGGAAAAAGACCAGGTATCAAGGCCCTTGCCGATGTGAGCCGGGTGGATCATACCGTGTTTGACTCCGATGATATCTCCTTTCGCATCGCCCCGAGAATCAATGCCGCAGGACGCATGGCCCACGCCCGCATCTGTGTGGGCATGCTCACCACCCGGGAAAAAAGCAGTGCCGAACAGACCGCCTCCCTTCTGGATCAGCTAAACCTGAAACGCCAGCAGACGGAAAGAAGCATTGTGGAAGACATTGAAAATCAAATACACCGACACCCAGACATCCTGAACCACCAAGCCATTGTGCTTGCCCATGAAAAATGGAATCCTGGCGTGCTTGGCATTGCCGCATCAAAAACCGCCCGGAAATATTTCAAACCTGTGGTGCTGATCTCCACTGCGGCCACACCGGCCACTGGCTCCTGCCGAAGCGTGGCCTCAGTGGATATCCACGCCATTCTTACCCAGTGCGCCCCCCTGCTGGAAACATTCGGCGGTCATGTCATGGCGGCCGGTATCTCCATTCTGGAAAAAAACATTGAAGACTTTTCCCATCTGTTTGCAGAACGAGTGGCCCTGGCCGTCCAGGAACACCCCCTGGAAAAACAATTAACCATGGATTGTTCCCTGGAGCCCCATGAAATAACAGAAGATTTCATCAAAGAGGTGGATCAGCTCCGCCCCTTTGGTACGGATAACCCAGAACCTCTTTTTTACTGTAAAGACCTTAAAGTGGCCTCGTCTTTCCTCATTGCAGACAAACACCGAAAAATGACCCTTGAAAAATCATCTCCCCAGGGCAGTTGTGCAACCATTGAAGCCTTTCAATTCAATATTGATGCCAACCAGCACCCCCTTCCCATGTACTTTGAGAAAATTGCTTTCAGGGTTCGAATAAATCGATTCAACCACAAAAGCTTTCCCCAAATTATTATTGAGGCCATATGATTTTTATCTTGTCACCCATGTTCATTTCCGATTATACTTCCACATGGAAAAAGGTTAAAGATTTAAACGGGCTCTTAGGAGCTTTAAATAATTGCAATTAATGATAAATAATGCTTTTCCAGGAAGCCTGAAACACAGGTTCCATCGGGAATCATATTTAAACAGACGCTAAGAGGGACAGGATATGGGTAAAACATTTAATCTGGGACATCGAGAGGCTAAATTGCTTTCAAAAATAGAATCATCCAAAGAACGGGACAGAAGCCGGGCCATTCATGCGGTGCGGGAAAATATTGACATGTTCAGCAACAAGGTATCAATGTCTCTTGTGGAAAATGGCATTGTGGAAACCTTGAGCAAGAACGCCATCCAGGAGCAGATTGCAAAATGCCTTAACACCCTGTGCAAAGCCGAAGATTTTGACATTGATTTTCAAATTGCCCCTTTTCGAACCCTGGTGCAAAATCCCAATGTAGTCAGCATATATCTCACCGCATTTATCCTTGAAAAACTCATTAATCACAAGGATGTTATTGATATTTTTGGCAGTGATGACGATATTTATCATTGTCTTCAGAAAGAAACGGAAAAACTCATGGCAGGCCCCAAGTGAGAATGTTTTTTGGGCGCACAGATCATTATCACTGATTTTTTTACAATTATCAGCATCAATCGCACATATCCCTCTGCCCGTTGTACGAATATCCCATTCAAAACGATGAAACGGTCAGAGGGAGCCAATCTCAACCGCTCTTACTATTTCTTAAAATAGATCCATATTTTCTAATGCGCGATGATCCCTTTTTTTCAAAATACCTTCCAGTCAATAGCCCCTTCCCCTAATATGTATCTATGAGTCTGTTGATTAAGTTGCTTTTTGCAAAATGAGTACCCAACATCTTGATGTTGGGTGATTTAATACCATCGGTTCGACCATTTTTTTATAACAGATTGAATTTATTCACATAAAAAACAGCAAAAAATAAATTAGCGCCCTTTGGGCGGACTTTTTACAACCCGTTGATTTAACAGTTCATAAAATGGAAATTCCTATACTATTAAATTAGCGCCCTTTGGGCGGGCTTTTTACAACCCGTTGATTTAACACTTCATAAAATGGAAATTCCTATACTATAAATTTAAATAAAATTTTATTTAGATTACAGTAGGTTATGATGGCTATCGAACCGAGTATTAATATTCAGCATATTGTATCTATAATCCAGAGATCTGTACTAAATCAACAGGGTCATCTATCAACTTCAAAAAACGAATCATCAAATTTCACTTTTTCCGGCTTGACTTATCCTTAATTTCGTATATATTAAAAAAATATATTATAAAAAATAAATCATCAAGTATTTAATAATTCAAGTTCACTGTCCGTGCATATTCAATAGAGCCGCTTGCAGAAATAAAAGTTTTTTAATTCTTATCGCACATATGTAGGCATACTGTTTCCACAATGCACACTATCCGAAAGATGGATACGAAAATGCTATTTTTGCAAAAGGCTCAACATCCATTTATATGAAAGAGTAGATGTGTCTAATATTCTTTCATGCTTCGTTGTGGGCAGGCCGAGGCCAGAATACGGTCTGCCCGTGGCAGTTATTCATAACTGTTCCATGTCGTCAGTCTCGAGCTACCCCCCATCATCGCATGGATGTGTTTTATAAGAATCGTCATATTTTCAGGAGGTTCTATGAATGAATTTTTAAAAAATTTGAGAAATCCCCAGCGAGGTCAAAAGCCAAGATACACTGCCACCACTCGAAAAACTGCTGAAGGAAATTTTTATCCATCCGTTGACAGACGCGGGAATAAAGAACGAAGGGAATCGCGATCAACCGGTTTTGACGATATTCCTCCGGGAAACGATACCTTAAATCAGATCCTGCCCAGCATAAAAATTCATCTAACAGCCATCACCACCGCCGTTGAAAGGATGTGTGAAACCGGAGAAAAACTGGCTGAAACCCAAACGGAACTCCACCAGGCGATGACTCTTTTTTTTAATAATATAAATGATATTCTTACGGAAAAAATCGTCCCCCATGCTTCCCCCACAGTTGAACAAAAAAGCACAGAAACACCCATGGCGGAACCCATGGAAGGTGACCGATTCACAAAAACAGAGGTCATTGATATCATCCGAAAGATGCGGGAAAAGCGATGTACATTTGGGGAAATTGCTACAGAACTAAAGATCCGGGCCATCCCCACTTTTTCAGGCAGAGGGGAGTGGCATGCCCAGACCATTCACAGATTGTGTCGAAAATAAAAACAACTACCCCTTATTAGATCGTGTCAAGCCTATGGCAATGAGTTCAAAGGCCGTTTCCAGCGTCTGTATTACAAAATCTTTTTCATTATTTAAAAGCCGTTTACTGTCCACCCACAACACCACACCAGAATAAGTCGCCCAGATAATATCTGCAAGGGCAACGGGATGACGCTCCACAAAAACGCCTTGGTCAAGCCCCTCTTGAACAATGGCTGTAATAGCCCCTATAGCATCGGCAGATGTCTCTTTTATCTCAGTGAGAACCGGACCTGAAAGATTTTTCAATGTTTCACCGGACTGTAGATGGAAAAGATTGATCAATACCATAGCGTCATATTCATACACCTTAATAAAAACATCCTTTAACGCCATGAGCTTTTCCATGGCATCCAGATCTTTATTGTGGACATAGGTCGTGATCTGTTCCGTCAGATGCTGGAGAATATTAATGGAAAGCGATGTATGAAGCTCTTCTTTATTCTTAAAATATAGATACAAGGTTCCCGGACTGAGCTCGGCCTCTCCTGCGATCTCCTCCATGGTTGCCCTGTTAAACCCTTTGGCTGAAAACACCGTTTTGGCAGCTTCCATGATCTGTTTACGGCGCTGTTCTTTTTCTCTTTGCTTACGTTCGTGTATACCCATATTAAGCCTCTTTATATTTTGAATCTTCTTTACTGTCTGTTAAATGATTTATTAAATACATGGGCTCGGGAAAAATCTCAAGAAAAAAATTTTTTTCTGTGGCAATGTCTATATGAAAATTCCGGTAAACCAAGAAGGATTTTCAATCTTCGTTGTGGGCGAACCAAAGTCAGAATATGATCCACCCGTGGCGGTTATATTTGGCGCTTAAGCCCCCAGATGTCCCGGGCATACTCCCGGATGGTACGATCACTGGAAAAAATACCGTTGCGGGCCGTGTTTAAAAGGGTCATTTGCCCCCATTTTTTTCTGTCAACATAATCCACAGACAGCCGGGCCTGGGCATCCACATAGGACTGAAAATCCGCAAGATTCATGTAATAATCCCCATGGTTCACCACTGCATCAAAAAGGGGAGAAAAAAGATCGCTTTCCCATCCGCAGAATAAGGGGGAGTTAATGGCATCAAGTACCCTTTGGGCCTGGGGGGTTTTTGCCAATATTTTTCCGGGGTCATAGCGTCCCCGCAGGGCCTGTATCTCTTTCACATCATGACCAAATATATAAATATTTTCCGGGCCCACAGCCTCGGCTATTTCAATGTTGGCACCGTCCATGGTGCCCATGGTCACGGCACCGTTAATGGCAAATTTCATATTCCCTGTACCCGATGCCTCCATGCCCGCTGTGGAAATTTGTTCACTGACATCGGCTCCGGGAATAATAATTTCTGCCAGGGAAACTTTATAATCCGGAATAAAGGCCACTTTGATCCATTGACTCACCAGGGGATCTTTATTCACCACATCTGCCACGCCGTGGATCAGGCGGATAAGCAGCTTTGCAAGAAAATACCCCGGTGCAGCCTTGCCGGAAAAAATATAGGTTCGGGGGGATGGCGGAATGACCCCCTCTTCATGGATCATGAAATATCCATGGATAATGTGCATGACATTTAAAAGCTGTCGCTTATATTCATGGATTCTTTTGGCATGAATATCAAAAATGGAATCCGGGTTCACATCAATGTAGGCCGTCTTTTTGATCAATTTTGCCAACCGAACTTTATTTTCCCTTTTTATCATGGAAAATCTTTCAAGAAAGGCATTGTCACTTGTCAGGGGTTCAAGGGCTTTCAGGGCATCAAGATCAGTGATCCATGCGTCACCAATGGCTTCTGTGATGAGCTGGGCCAGACCAGGATTGGCGGACAGCAGCCACCGCCGGGGGGTGACCCCATTGGTTTTGTTGTTGAATTTTTCCGGCCACAGATCATAAAATTCCGGTACCAGGGCGGTCTTCACCAGATGAGAATGAATTTTTGCAACCCCATTCACCGAATGGCTGCCCACAATGGCCAAATGGGCCATTCTCACCTGTTTTTCATCCCCCTCTTCAATGATGGACATGCGGTGGAGACGTTGGGGATCATCCGGGTACTTGACGGTGAGGGTTTTCAGGAAGCGCTGATTGATTTCGTATATAATTTGGAGATGACGGGGAATCACCTTCTCCACAATGTCCAGGGGCCATTTTTCCAGGGCTTCGGGCAGCAGGGTATGGTTGGTATATGCCAGGGTTTGTGTGGTGATGTCCCAGGCATTGTCCCACTCCAGCCCATGGACATCCACAAGGGAACGCATCAGCTCCGCCACGGTGAGGGCTGGATGGGTATCATTGAGTTGAATGGCCACTTTTTGGGGAAATTGATCAAAATCATCGTGCTGCTTCAAATAGATTCGAATGATATCCTGCACCGCACAGGCCACCAGAAAATATTCTTGAACCAGGCGAAGCTCCTTGCCAGCTTCCTGGGAATCAGACGGGTAGAGTATCTTGGAAATATTTTCAGAACTGATCTTTCGCTCCACAGCCCGGAAATAATCTCCCTCATTGAAAATCTGAATATCAAAATCTTCCGAAGCCCAGGCGGAAAAAAGGCGTAATCTGTTTGCAGTGTGTCCCCCGTACCCCACCACGGGGATATCATGGGGTCTGCCCACCACCAGCTTCCATTCCGACCACATGGGGTTATATCCCCCATCAATGTCTTCGGTGTCCACAATGCGGCCATACACCGGAACCATGCATTTTTCACCGGATCTTGCAATGAGCCATGGTGAGGATTTGCTGGGCCAGTGATCTGGTTTTTCCCGCTGGTACCCACCCATGATGCTCTGCTTGAACAGGCCATAATCATAGTTGATACCATATCCGAATCCCGGCATGTCAAGGCTTGCCAGCGAGTCCAGAAAACAGGCTGCCAGACGACCCAGACCCCCATTTCCAAGGGAAGGGTCGGGTTCACAGGCCTTCAGGGTATCCAGATCCAGCCCCATGTGCCTTAAAATCCCCCGAACATCTTCCTGAATACCCATGTTTAAGAGATTATTGGCAAGAAGGGGCCCGGTGAGAAACTCCATGGAGATATAGTGCATCCGCTTAACATCTCTTCGATCATAGCGCTGTTCCGTATCAATGCGGATATCCATGAGCAGCTTGCGTACTGCCGAGGAGACTCCATTGAACAAATCAGTGGGTGTGGCATCCGCCATGGGTTTACCCACCACATACCGCACATACTCACGAATTGTATTTTCAAATCCGGAAAGATCCGGTTTTATCATGGTATTCATATTTAATATCCTTTAATACGCATGGATCATAAATTTCCAATCTGTTTTTGGCATCCTTCATTTGCGGTTTGACACTTTGGGGGGAATTTTTTCAAAAAAGTGTAGACTATTGTTGCAGTGGTTTGAAAAAAGCGTTTTTTTCACTGAATTTCCGGTCTGGCCGCTTCCAGCAACTCATTGCGAAAACGGGACACAAATTGCTCCACTCCATGACGCCAGCCCGTCATGTGATGGATATTCTCCTGCTTTAGGCGCTTGTTCTCAAGGATGGAATTAAAGGGTCTGGATGTGGGTGTGGGGTACTCCGCCGTGGTGCAGGGGATCAGATTATGGGGAACCTCCATTTCTTTTAGAAAAAAAACAGCCAGTTCATACCAGGAACAATACCCTTCGGCGGTGGCGTGGTAGACGCCCCTGCCCTCTTCTTTTACCAACCGCTCCATTTGAAGTGCCAGTCGCAGAGACCAGGTTGGGGAGCCATATTGATCGTTTACAACTTTAAATTCCTTTTCAGGATTGGCAAGGGTCAGGCGCAGCATGGTTTTAAGAAAATTATTGCCATGGGCACCATAGAGCCAGGCAGTACGAACAATGATATGATGCTCCCATGCCTTTACAATGCGCTGCTCCCCCTCAAGTTTACTCTGACCATACACGGACACGGGGTGGGGTTCATCTGCTTCCGACCATGCCAGTGGCAGTTCTCGCTCCCCATCAAACACATAATCTGTTGATACATGGACAAGGGTTGCCCGGTGCCGGGCGCAGGCCTTTGCCAGATATTCCGGCCCCAGGGTATTTATCTTGAAAGCGGTCTCTTTTTTTGTTTCACATTGATCCACCTGGGTAAAGGCCGCACAGTTAATGAGTACATGGGGCATTACCTGGGCCACGGTGGTTTCCACTTCATGGGCATCGGTTATATCCAGTTGGGTGCGACTGAAGGGGAAAATTTCGTTATCCGCCCCAAAGACCCGAATACAATCCCATCCCAGTTGGCCGTTACTGCCACATATCATGATTTTCATTTAAATCCCTCCCCGGGGAGACCCCATTAACTCTTGGCGTTTTCAGACACACATTCAGCGATTACATTAATAAATGCCATCGGGCACATTTTCACCCAGAACCCAGAACCCAGAACCCAACTTAATATTTTTTCCACGAGCAGACAAGCTTTTTCAAGGGTTGATTTAAATGGGCGCATTCCCACTTTTCCAGCAATCCCTTTAAGTATTTGATTTATAAAGATATATTTTTTGGATCACTTTAATAGCAAGTTAATAAAATCAGGCACTTACATGATAGTAGGAAAAAAATAAAAATGCGTTCATTTGAGCTTTGGCTAATTTGAATTAAAAGACCCCGCAATACTGGCCAGACCTTGAGAGTTGCATACCTTGACATTTAAAATTTTCATACATAATCTATTTTCTGTTTTTCAAAAATAGAAGTCCATAATTTTGACCATGTTGGATTTCATATAATAGCGTTTTTCAGTGTAAATACGGCAATTTTGCGCATATGGGATCAACAGGAGTATTAATCTTTTACAGGAGTAATTCAACAATGAAAGCAGCATTTCCCACAAATAATGAAAACGGGCTCCAAAGTGAAGTGTACAACCACTTTGGGTCTGCAGCCTTTTTCATTCTGGTGAATACTGAAACAAAGACTTATGAAGTTCTTGAAAACGAAGACAGGGATCATCTCCATGGCCAATGTCAGCCCTTAAAAGCCCTGGGAGACATAAAAACCGACGCCATCGTGGTGGGGGGTATTGGAAAAGGTGCCCTGGGTAAACTTCTGGCCGGGGGTGTCAAAACCTATCGGGCCGTGGAGGGAACCGTTCAAGAAAACCTGGATCTGCTCAATGGGGGAAAGCTTTCTGAATTTCTTCCCGGTCAAACCTGCAAAGGCCACGCCATTGGTGGCGGATGTGCACATTAAAGGGGAGAAAAACTACCATGGAAATAGGTACCAAGCCCAATGAAAGCGTTCGTACCATGCTGGTGGACTCCGGCTATTCAGACACGGCCATTGACTATTACCTGAACCAGCCGGACATGGGAAGCCTTGCCGATGCCGACCATGTGAGTGAACTCACCGGTCAGTGCGGGGATACCATGAAAATTTTCCTGAAAATGAACCATGAGACCATTGAAAACGCAAAAATTCAGGTTCTGGGGTGCCCTGGTGCTATTTCTGCTGCCATGGTGTGCATGGAGATGATCAAGGGCCAGAGCATTGAATATGCCCGCACCATCACCGACCGGGATATTTTCAGAAAATTGATTCAGATACCCGATCAAAAGCAACACTGCATCCGACTGGCGGTGAAAACCATGAACAAAGCCTTTGATGAAATAACAAAGGTTCAGCCCGCCGTGGTATAAAAAGTGGTGCAAAAACGTATCTTCCCCTGCATCATTCACAGGATGCAGGGGGATAAATCTGTTTACAACATATACTAAGACCCAATCATTCCAAGTCCTTCTTCAATTTCAAGATAACTCTTGATCTCGTAATTATATCCCGGCACACCAATGTAAACAGCCATGCTTTCCCCAACAGCGATCAATCCCTGGGCAAGTCTTGCATTGTCAAGTTCATAAAAAGTAATGGAGTGGATGCCCTTTTTAACGTCGGCGGAAATATAGGGCCCTTTTTTGGTGAGATACTCCGGCAGTACCGGTGCGGTTAGAAATCTTCTGGCCACTTCCTTGGCACTCTCTGGCGGATAGGTCACGTTTGATATTATAATCATTTGTTTTATTCCTTTTTTTATGGGTATTAACTTGTAATCTCTTATTTTGGTGTTATTTACTCGTCAGTTGTAAGTTCTCATAACTTATTGAATTTATTAGTAGTTGAAAAATTAGAGTAAAAATTTTAGATCTAATTATTTCAATAAGTTATAAAATAATGGCTTAACAAACTCAGAGAACCTACAACTCACGAGTTATTTACTAATCCTTCTTATTTATCATAGCCCTTAGAACTGTCAAGAAGAACATCTCCTTCGTGCCCTGTGAAATCCATACAAAGATCAAGCCTTGCATGGATCGAACCATCCTTGACACTGCCCTTTTTTATGTGCATTATATGTGTGTATAAAAAATTTAGGAGGTAATTATGAACACTGAAAAAGTCAGACTCAATATTACATTGCCAGTTGAGCTTGTCCGAGAACTTACAGAAATGACAGAACCCCGAAAAAGAAGTCAATTTATAGCCGATTCGGTGGCCTTCAGGATCAAGCAGTTTAAAGACGAAAAACGAAATGCGCTTCTGACTGAAGGATATCAGGCAGAAAAAGAAGAAGGACTCAAAATAACAAAAGAATTTGAGGGGTTAGATATCCATGGATGGGATGACTATTAAACGGGGGGATATTTTTCTTGCAGCCCTTGATCCTGTTATTGGCCATGAAATCTCCAAAACAAGACCTGTTATTATTGTATCCAATGACATCGGGAATACCTATTCCAGTACTGTGACGGTTTTGCCGATCACATCCAAAAATCTTCAAAAAATTTATCCCTTTGAGGTATTCCTGCCCCGGAACATCAGTGGGTTGAGTAAAGACTCAAAGGGGAAGGCGGATCAGATTCGTACCCTTGATAAAGCCCGATTGCTTAAACGGGTGGGGGGACTTGATCGAGAATTAATTAAAAAGGCAGATAAGGCCATCAGGCTTCATCTGAACATTTAAATAGTTCTAACTACCCGAGCAGATATTCTTTAAGGTAAAATCCAAAGATATTAACGATATATATTCATAGAATACTGAAAAATATATGTGTGGGTACTTATTTAGATGCTCTAAAGGTCTGATTAACGCAGTTTTAACCAGAAAGGCTGGATGATCCATGACCACCTTTGAATATAGCGCCCTGAACCGCAAGGGGAAAAAAGAGCAGGGACTGATCACAGCGGACAGTAAAACTGCTGCTGGATCACTGCTGAGAAAAAAATCAGTTTATCTTGTTTCCATCAATGAAATCAATGCTGAAACCACCCCCAGCGGGGCTATCGGTAAATTGTCAGATACGGGTGGAATTTTATTCTCCAGGATTTCCAAATCCGAAATTTCCATGATGACCCGACAATTGGCTACCCTGGTATCCGCCGGATTTAACCTGATCGCCGCTCTGGACACCTTGATATTACAGACCCGATCCAAATCATTGATCAGGGTGATATCCAAGATGAAAAACGCCATTGAAGAGGGCAATAGTTTTTCCCTGGCACTGGCACTTTATCCGTCCATTTTCACCCCCATTTATATAAACATGGTCAAGGCTGGTGAATCTTCAGGGACCCTGGATATTGTGCTGGAGCGTCTGGCCGACCTCATGGAAGCCCAGGAGGAGACCCGGTCAAAAATACAAGCCTCCCTTGCCTATCCTGTGCTCATGGCCCTGGTGGGGATTATGGTGCTCTTGTTTTTGCTCACCTATATTGTTCCGGGGCTGGTGGGTATTTTTTCCGACATGAATCAGACCCTGCCGAGTCCCACACAGTTTCTCATCACCGTGAGTGGTTTTTTAAAATCCTTTTGGTGGGTACTGGTACTGATTGCGCTCATGATCATCACGGGATTTTATCTGCTTAAAAAAACCGAAAAAGGGGCGTTTTTTATAGACCGAACTATTTTTATGCTTCCAAAAATCGGTACCCTTTTAAAAAAGTCCGCAGCCGCACGGTTTTCGCGAATATTGGGTTCACTTCTGGAACACGGGGTGCCTGTTTTAACGGCCCTTGACATTGCAAAAAGCATTATCGGAAATAGAGTTCTTTCCGGTATCATCACCCAGGCAGAAATCGAGGTGCAGCAGGGAGAAGAATTAGGTCGTGCCCTGGAACAGCACCGAGCTTTCCCCCCCCTGGCCACCCAGATGATCAAAGTGGGGGAAAAAAGCGGAACCCTGGAAAAAATGCTGGAACGTACCGCCATCTTTTATGAAAAAGAGGTGGACACCTCCCTTACGGCCATGACGGCCATGCTGGAGCCTGTGATCATCCTTGTCATGGGAGTGGTTGTGGGATTTATTGTGCTGTCGGTGTGTCTGCCCATCTTTGAGATGAACCAGCTGGTTCGGTGAAAAATCAAATGCGAACAGGCACTGTATTTCCACCCACATATTTCTTGAATCGTTCCACCTGCTCCCGGTAATAACCTTCCCGGCCGCTGGCCATATTCAGGGCTTCTATGGCAGCATCCAGAGCCTCCTGGAAATGGCCGTTAATAAACAGAGCCTCGGCAAAGGTGTCCAGCACATGGGCAGCCCGATCCACCATCAGAGCCTTTTTTGCCAGGATCAGGGCAGCCTGGGGATTGCGATAAACCGGATCTTTGCAGGTGGCGTAAAGCCAGGCCAGATTGTTCAGGGCATGGGCGTTGTCCGGATCAGTGTGAATGGCCGTCTGGTAAAAAACAATGGCCTTGTCAAAGGCCCCGGTATCATAATAATAATCCCCGGCCAGGAGCTGAACTTCCAGATTACCACTCTTTTGCTTAAGTTCCCGAAGAATTAGTTTTTCTGTCACATACCGGCTCATACCGGCCTTACCTGAACCAAAGTTAAGATAATATCCCATGGCACACACCCCCACCAAAAAAACAATATAGCCCCACATCATGCCCCGCACTTTCTTATGATGACGCTCAATGCAGGAAGGGTCAGCCTCACACCGTGCCAGAAAATGCACCCGTTCCTTAATGCTGAAATGATGCCAGTTAGGTTTGTCCCAGGCCTGGCGACTGTGGGCAGCTATCTTATGAAAGGTGGTGATCATGGATCGGGCGTGGGGTAGATATTGATACACATGCAGATCTGCCTGGCGTTCAAAGTTTCTCATGTAAAACCCGAAACCATATCGAAAATAGAGCAAAAACAAAATAATAAGAACACAGCTAAGCACCAGGGTCATCATGGCTTCCCGGGACATCCCCACAAACCCCATCAAGTCCAGCACCGGCCCGGACACAATAAGCATCACCAGGGGGTCCAAAAAGGCATAGATACAGGCAATGTAGCCCAAAAAGAACAACAAATAGAAGTGGATGTGATGCCTTTCCACATGGCCGATTTCATGGACAATCACCGCATCCATTTCATCGGTTCCAAGCAGGGATATCAAAGACGGCGTCACCAGGATATATCTAAACCGCCCCCAGATCCCCATAACCCCAGCGGTGATCATGGAGCCACCAAAAAGCTCCCACTTGAGGATATCCCGGTACTTCACCCCTGCCTGTTGACACAGCCATTCAATGCGATGGCGGGCCGGACCCGGTTCCAGGGATCGACAGCCCCACACCTTCTGGATTAAGAAAGGCCCAAACCCGGCAATGGCCAGCATAAAAATAATCACATACACAATCTCGCCCAGGGGGGTGGCAAGAAAGGCAGCGGGCTGTTCAAAGGGGAGTAATTCCAGAAGATCCGTCATGAAGGAGATCAAAAACCAGGGTAGCAGGGCTGGCAGAGAAAAGGAGATATTGGAACGAACAAAATCTTTTTGAGATACAGTGCCGGGAAAATATTTTTTTTGCACGGGCCAGGCACAGGACCAGACAATAACCAGATAAGACAAAAACACCCCCAGAAAGACCAGAGCTTCCAACGTGGGAAATAATTGAAAAATTTTGAGATCATCGAAAAGTAGATTCAAGTGCAGCAGATAAAGATCTACAGCAAACAGGCAAAGGGCCCCCATGGAAAACCGGGCAATGAGTTTGTCCATGGATATATCCGGCCCCTGCCTGATGAGATGGTCTTCCTGTTTTTCAAGACGAAGAAAAAAAAACCGGCAAAGGCTCCAGAAAACACCCACCAACATCAGGGCTATTGGCACCCCATGATCCGGCATGATGGCATCGGAACCCGGATAATCACAGGTGGAGTAGAGTAGCAGGGCCACCAGCAAATAGATAAAATTAGAAAACATCTTAGAGTGTCCCGGTGTCGGCAAAATGTTCCAGAATGATCCATGATTTTACATCAAATTTTAATTCCGGGGTATTTAAAAGGCTTTTTGCCTCCTCCCGGGAGAGAAACAACACACTGATCTCCTCGGAGGCTTCGTTGCCCTCCAGGCTTTCTTCTCCCCCACAAGTTGCAAACACAAGGGAGATGGATTCATCGGTCATGCCCGACGAGGAGTAGATGGGGGGACTTGTCCTTAAAACATCTTCCAGATCAAGGCCAGTCTCCTCCTTAAGCTCCCTTGCCGCCGCCTTTTCTACGGTTTCACCGGGATCCACCAGCCCTGCGGGAAATCCATATTGAAATCCCCCCAGGGGAACCCGGAATTCCCGGATCATCACAAGCTTTTGCCGCTCCTGGTGAAAGGGCACAATCACCACAGCATCGGCGGCAGGGGGTTTTTTATCGGCCACTTCTGGCACCTTTTTTCTGGATGCAAACACCCATGATTTTTCATCGTCTCTTTGATCCAGATAGGACATGGAAAAAAGATTTAAATGGCGCTGATCTGTTATTTTTTTTATCTCTTTAATTTTCATAATTTTCCTGGAATACAAAATTAAACCGGGCAATTTGTAGGAAACCGTCGAAAGCAATTCATCCCATGTTCTCATACAATAAGTATTTGATTTTAAATCAAAATAAGATCATACTTTTAATAAAGTATCAAATTTGAGTAACGCCGCTGTAAGCTGCCGAAAAAGCCGATACGATAGCCTTTAAATTAGCGCCCTTTGGGCGGACTTTTTATAACCCGCTGATTTAACAGCTCATAAAATAAAAATTCCTATGCAATCAAGTTAAACAATATCCAAACTCGGCTTTTTGGGTCAACTTTAGTGCAATTGTTCTATCTTTCCCTTCCTTCACGAATTATATCAACAATTTCCTGAGATGAAACTTTCGCATTGATTGAAGGCACATCTAAAGGTGAAGAAGCTATCTTTTCGGGAATTAATGCAAAAGTTCTCCCATCTTTTCTTCGAATTAATACTTTCCCTGTATTTTCAGCTTGCTCAAGAACAATGGCAAGTTTTTGTCGTGCCTCTGAGTAAGTATAAACTTGCATTCTACACCTCCATAGTCTGTACGTTTAAACTTTGGGCTGCTATTTTAAGCTTACGATCTAAAGTTAATAATGGTGCTTTTTGTCTGATTGCGCAATCTATGAAATAAGCATCATAGGCATACATGTTCGTCTGCTTTGAAATTGTTACAGCATTAGCAAAGTCTGGCTTTATATATCGAAGAGGAATACTTTCAAAAATGGCCAAACCCTTTTTGGCCTCTTCTAAAGTCAATCTTTGGCGCTTAAACATAGCCGAAAAGGCATTACCGATTTCCCATGGAATAGATCCTGGGCCGATTAGTATATTTCCCGTTGTTAATTCAATAATTATATTTCGTTCTGGTTCATCAACGATCACCGCTATCAATGCAGATGTATCTATTACAATATCCATATTTATCCTCACAATTTATATTATGGACAATTGTACAACAGCAGTGATATTTTGTCAAATGTGATGAAAAAAGACTGTAAAGTACTTTTGAGATCATATGAAGGATGCCCAAAACCATTCCCGGAGATAAATGTCCATGGTTGTGAAATGGCTTCTCAGATGCTATATGTAGACAACTTTTGAAACCACTGTAAACCGAAAAGTGGGGACTATGTGGGGATAAATAGAAAAGCTAATAAAAAAAGGGTTACAGCATATTTGCTGTAACCCCTTAATTTTACTGGAGCCGATGAGCAGAGTCGAACTGCTGACTTGCTGATTACGAATCAGCTACTCTACCAACTGAGTTACATCGGCGTTTAAATATGTGAGTACCTTTAATGCTTATGGCGCCTAAAATCAAGAAAAAAATGAAAAATACCCTCTTAAAAAATATAAGTAGTTCAAACGCAAGCCTGGAACTCACCGGAATGAGTGGGTCAGAAAAGGGCTTTGTGGTGTCACAGCTATGCCATGAAATGGACCAAAATATTGTGGTAATTTTATCGGATCACAAAAAAGCCGTTCGGTTCATGGAGGATCTTTCCTTTTTTTTACCGGAAAAGGCATCCAGGCTTCTCTATTTCCCGGGATATCATATCCTGCCCTTTAAATCCCTCTCCTACCATGGTGCCACCGCAGCCAAGCGATTGTCTGTCTTAAATCATCTTATTTCAGGCAGGGCCCACCACCTGGTAATCACCAGTGTGGATACGTTGCTGCAAAAATTGATTCCTAAAACAATTATTGCCAATGCCCAGGAGTTGATCATCAATGGGGAAGACATTGATCGGGATCTTCTGATTGCAAGACTCAATGCCGGGGGGTATCAACGCGCCTCCCTGGTGGAAGAACCCGGGGATTATTCGGTGAGGGGCGGAATCATGGATATTTTTTCCCCCAACTATCAACTGCCCCTGCGGCTGGATCTCATGGGAGATTTAGTAGAATCCCTGCGGTTTTTTTCCCCCATTTCCCAGCGGGGCACAAAGGAACTCTTTGAAGCCATCATCATTCCCGCCAATGAAGCCGTGGTGGAAAGAACCGAGCTTGCCCATGTCCTGGGGCGGTTACGCCAGGCAGCATCGGAATCGGACATCGGTACCGCAAAAATGCGGGAATATGTAGATAGAACCAAAGAAGAAGGACGCTTTCCCGGTATGGAAAGTATGCTCTCCATTGTCTATCCCCAACTGGACTCTTTTTTTAATTATGCAGGAACCGATGCACTGTTTGTCATGGATGAGCCAGATGTGCTTCAAGAGGCAGCTAACCGATTTGAACAAACTGCCCGGGATAATTTTGAAACGGCCCGGTCGGAAAACAGACTCTGTGTGGAACCAGAAACCATCTACATGACCTGGGATCGTGTGGAAACCCAAATTAATAACAAAAAAACAATTGCCTTTAAAGCCGTTGATATCCAAAAAAATTCCCAGGTACCCACCCAAAACCACCTGACAATAATTAACCCCGGATTCAAAAATAATGCCCTTCTCTCCGCCGAACTGCAAAGAGAAGGCCGCAACGAAAACATTTTATTGCCCCTGGCACAATGGCTCCAGGAAAAACAAGACCTGGGCATGGCAGCAATGGTGGTGTGTACCGGTGATGTCCAAGCCACCCGGGCGGTTTCCCTTTTACAGCCCTATAGCATTGCCCCTTCCCGCCTGGAGCAATTTCCCCATGCACATCGCCTTGCCCCGGGTATCTTTTGTGTGGTGGGCAATATTTCCTCGGGGTTTGTGTATCCCGAACAAGGGCTGGCGCTCATCACGGATCAGGAAATTTTTGGGGCCAAAAAAAGGGTCAGAAAATCAGGCACCCGCCGGGCCAAAACCCAGTTTATAACCCCGGAAGAGCTCAAAGAAGGGGACGTGGTGGTTCATGTGGAGCACGGTCTGGGACGGTATGAAGGGTTAAGAACCATCACCATGGAAGGGCTGTCTGGAGATTTTATCCTTATTTCCTACCGGGATGAAGACCGTTTGTATCTGCCCGTGGATCGCATGGAGATGATTGAGAAATATGTGGGGGTGGACGGATACGCGCCGCTTCTGGATAAAATCGGTGGAAAAACATGGGGAAAAGCCCGGGCCAAGGCAAAGAAAGAGGTGGAAAAAATGGCCGGGGAATTACTCAAAATTTATGCAGAACGCCGGGTAAATAAAGGCCATGCCTTCAGTGCTTCAGACACCTATTACAATGATTTTGAAGCCGCCTTTCCCTATGAAGAAACCCCGGATCAGCTCAAAGCCATTGATGATGTCCTCACCGACATGGAGGATGAAACCCCCATGGATCGATTGGTGTGTGGGGATGTGGGGTATGGTAAAACAGAAGTTGCCCTCCGGGCCACCTTTAAGGCTGTCAATGATGGAAAGCAGGCAGCAGTGGTGGTGCCCACCACCATTCTGGCGGAACAGCATCTTCACACCTTTCGGGAGCGTTTTGCCAATTATCCAGTAACGGTGGAGGCCCTGTCCCGGTTCCGAACCGCCGCAGAACAGCGCAAAATCCTGGCTAACCTTGCATCGGGAAGTACGGACGTGGTCATTGGCACCCACCGCCTGCTCCAAAAGGATGTCGATTTTAAAGCGTTGGGGCTCCTGGTCATTGATGAGGAGCAACGATTCGGGGTGAAACACAAGGAGGCCCTGAAAAAGAAAAGGAGCACCATTGACGTGTTGGCCCTCACAGCCACCCCCATCCCCAGAACCCTTCACATGTCACTGACCGGCATGCGGGATATCAGTGTAATCTCCACCCCTCCCGAAGATCGGCAACCCATAGTTTCCTATATTTCAGAATATGATGATTCCATTGTGGCCGATGCCATCAAACGAGAACTCGCCCGGGGGGGGCAGATCTTTTTCATCCACAATGAAATTAAAACCATTTTTAAAATTGCTGAGAATCTGGAAAAACTGGTTCCCCAGGTAAGACTGGGGGTGGCCCATGGCAGGCTTTCGGAAAGTAACCTTGAAAAGGTGATGCTCCAGTTTATCAATCGAGACATAGATCTTCTGGTGTGTACCACCATTGTGGAGTCTGGATTGGATATCCCATCGGCCAACACCATGATCATCAATAAGGCGGATCGCTTTGGTCTGGCCCAGATTTATCAGCTCCGGGGACGTGTGGGCCGGGGGGAAGACCAGGCCTATGCCTATCTGTTTGTCCCCGACGAAAATCGTCTCACCCGGGATGCAAAGAAACGCCTGGCCGCCCTCATGGAGCACCGGGATCTGGGGTCGGGATTCCAGATTGCCATGAAGGATCTCCAGATCCGTGGATCTGGCTCGGCCCTGGGGGGGGCACAATCCGGCCACATTGCTGCGGTGGGATATGATATGTTCTTAAAACTTCTGGATGATGCCGTGTCCGATCTCAAAGGAAACCCGGTGGTGGAAGCCCTGGAACCGGAAATCAACATTGCCATGTCCGCCCATATTTCCGATGACTATGTCCAGTCCATTGAGCAGCGCCTCACCGTTTATCGACGGTTGTCCCAGATGACCGAGCCCACCCAGGTGCTGGCCATGCAAAAGGAACTCATTGACCGATTCGGCAAATTGCCAGAAGAGGCCGTAAATATGCTTTTTAAAATCATGTTGCGGGTACTCAGTGTTAAAGCAGGTGTTAAAAAAATGGATATTACCCACACCAGCATCTCCATGGTATTTTCTGATCTTCATCAGCAAAACGCTTCAGCCCTTGCCGGAGCAGTATCACAGATTGCCCTACCCCACAAATTCACATCGGAAAATGTGTTAAAAATAATCGTGGGAGCCCGGATCAAAAAAATAACCAAGGCCCTGGTGGAGGCCCGAAAAATATTAAAAATCATTGCCGCCCGGGTGAATTGATCCGGGGTTGGGCGTCGTTCCCCTTGATCCTCCCATAAAAAATTCTTGAAAGAGACGGTTCCTCGTGATAACACATAGTGTTTATGGTTTTCCATCCAGGAAGCATTTTTTATTCCTTGGCAAAACCCAAAGACCCGACTTGAGATCCACAATCCACACGTAAAACGGAGTTTATAACTCATATGGTAAAAAGATACCTCTTTGTGAATTATTGTTTGTTTTTTCTTTTTTTAATGGCATCCATGGCCTCTGCCGAGATTGTGGATCGCGTCACTGCAGTTGTGAACGAGGATATTATTACCCTTTCCGAACTGAACAAGGCCATTAAACCCTATAAAGAAAAATTGGCCTCATCCGGGTATTCCCAGGAAAAAATGGATACAACACTGTTTAATATGAAGCAGGAAATGCTCAACAACTTGGTGGATCGTAAAATCACCGATCAAGAGGCAAAAAAACTGGGGCTCACCGTTTCTGAAAAAGAGGTGGACAATGCCATTGACCAGCTCAAGCTTTCCCGGCGGATAACCCAGGAGGATCTTGAAAAAGCCCTGGAACAAGAAGGACTGACATTTAAAGCCTATCGAGAAAAAATCCGGGAGGAAATTTTACGCCCCAAATTGATCAACTTCAGTGTTAAATCCAAGGTGATCATCACAGATGAAGACATTAAAACCTATTATGATGCCCATCCAGAAATCTATGCGGGCATAAAAAAGATTTACCTTAGAAATATATTGATTTCTGGAGGTGCCCTGGCCGTGGACGCCCTTGTCCAGGAGAAATTTAATGAGGTGAACGCCGCCCTGATCTCCGGTCAATCCTTTGGTGAGGTTGCCAGGCAATACTCCCAGGCCCCCAACGCCGGGGATGGCGGGGAAATAGGGCTTCTCAGTCTGGATGCCCTGTCCGGAGAAATTGCCGATGCTGTCAAGGATCTTGCCGCAGGTGAGCATACAACGTTTATCCAGACCGACCAAGGATATCAAATGTTCTTTGCGGAAACCATAGAAGATGGCGGCCCCAAACCCCTGGAATCTGTTTCAGACGAAATTTCAAAACAATTATACAATGACATTGTAGAAAAAAAATTCAAGGTATGGATCAAAGAATTAAGAGAAAAATCCTACGTTAAAAATATGCTCTAATAAGGGACTTGAGCGATAATAAACTACCAAATAAAATTTTTTTATAATGCAATATCAACATATTAGACTGGGCATGGTGGTAGTCTATATCTGGGTAAGTCCCTAAAGGTTAATTAATGCAAAAAGAGCGACATAAAATACTTGCAGAAAGCGTCAAACGTTTGTTGAGACGTGGTGCAACCAAATCCCTTCAGAACATAATTAAAAAAACCCATGCAGCAGACCTTTCCCTGGTTTTTCGCGACCTTTCCAGTGGAAACCGAATCAAAATGTTCAACCTCATGGATGACCCCGAACAAAAAGGGGATCTTTTTTCAGAATTGGAAGAGACTGTTTTTCTGGAAATAATGGAGCATATGGCCGTTGAAGAGGTGGTGGATGTTTTTGAAAACATGGCCGCAGATGATGCGGCAGAACTCCTGGGACAGCTGGAAGAAAACATTGCCGATGCCATCCTGGAAAAGATGAACAACGAAGACTCCCTGGAAGTGGAACACCTCATGAGCTATGGCGAAGACAGTGCCGGCAGCATCATGGTGCCGGACTTCATTGCCCTGAAAGAAGACATGGGTGCCCGGGATGTCATTGAAGCACTGCAAAATGAATTCCTCGATGTGGAAATGCCCTTTTATGTCTATGTCATAGATGCCTATGGCAAGCTTGTGGGGGTCAGCTCCCTGAGGCAGCTGGTGGTGGTCCATCCGGAAAAACCGCTGAAAGAGTTCATGACCCGGGACATCGTGTCGGTGAAAACCTACACCGACCGGGAAGATGTGGCCCAACTGGTGGCCCGGTACGATTATCTGGCAGTCCCTGTTGTGGATGATGATAACTGCCTTGTGGGTATTGTCACCGTGGATGATGTCATTGACATCATCAGTGAAGAGGCCACCGGGGATATCTTGAAAATGGCCGGTGTGGGGGAGGATTACATTGAAACCCAGACCGTACTCCGGGGTACCCGGATTCGTCTACCATGGCTTTTTACCAGTTTTTTGGGGGGCCTTGGTGCTTTTTTTATCATCGGAAATTTTGAAATAAGCCTTGAAAAATATGCCTATCTTGCCGCTTTTATCCCGGTGATCATGGGCATGGGGGGCAATATTGGCACCCAGTCCTCCACCATTGTGGTACGGGGAATTGCCACCGGTAAAATTGATACCGGAGATCTGGTCTCTGTGGTGGGAAAAGAGCTTGCCATTGGGGTGATTCTCGGGATTATTTATGGCATTTTCATCGGAGTGGTGGCCAAGGTACGTTTCAACCATGACCCCCTTTCCCTGCAACTTGCCTTTTCCGTGGGCCTTGCCGTGTTCACGTCCATGTCCGTGGCGGCCCTGGTGGGCTCCCTTGTTCCCATGCTCTTTGAAAAGGTTAATATTGATCCCGCCGTTGCCACAGGCCCCTTTGTCACCACATCGGTGGATATTGTCAGCGTCTATTGCTACTTTATGATCGCAACGGTGCTTCTGGGAATTTAATGGATCCTTTTTCCACAGATGCCATTTTGATCCGGCGGGTTGAATATGGGGATCATGATCTGATCATCACCTATTTCACCCGAAGCAGGGGCCGACTATCGGTGATGGCAAAAAACGCCAAACTAAGTGTCAAACGCTTTGCCGGTGCCCTGGATCCTTTTAGTGTGATGAATATCCAGTGCACCTGGCCCAAACGCAAAAACAGTTTACCCATCTTAAACAGTGTGGATATAGAAACCGCCTTTGCCAGGATACGCACCAATGCCGTGAATACCGGGTATGCCAGTTACTGGCTGGAGATGGTAAATACATGGATGGAAGAAGGCCGGAAAGACCATGCGCTTTATGATCTGCTGTTCCATGTTCTTGATAGCTTAAATCGCGGAACCATGGATGTCCAGGTTCTCAGTCTTCTATTCCAGATACGGTTTATGAGCATCTCCGGGTTCAGTCCCAACCTTTCTTGTTGCGGCATCTGTGAAACGCCCATTGATAAAATTGCCCAGGGACGTATCACCTTTGATTTTGCCCAAGGCCAACTGATCTGCAATAACTGTAGTACCGCTGGCTCCATCCGACATGGCATCACCGTGTCCAAGGGAACATTAAAACAATTATTCTGGATCAATGGCAGTGATATTGGGCGGGCAGAACGGCTTAAATTTTCCCCGGAGGCCATTAGGGAAGGCCAGCAGCTACTGGAATCCTTTATCCCCTGCCACATTGGACGGGATATGAAAAGCTTGACCGTGCTCCGGCGTCTCAGACATTGATTTTTTTATAACTGCCACGGGCAGACCGTATTCTGGCCTCGGCCTGTCCACAACGAATATTGGGTCGTAGACGCGGAGCCAAATGGCATTATGCCGCCCCCCCCCCGACGGGCAATGGGCCCGGCCGGAACCGTAGACGGCACAATTGGCCGGTTCCTATTACCCATCGGGGGGG